>OGJY01001441.1_pt1 | contig 27825 bp, 20 predicted proteins | sample 1572231 | NCBI WGS metagenome assembly OGJY01 (sample SAMEA2582121, study PRJEB24529) | metagenome | biome: Human gut stool | place: China | collected 2011
TATTAATAAAAACGACATAATAATGAAAAAGACAATCCTCCTGGCCGCTTTAGGCTTGATTAGTCTGAGCGCATTGGGCAAAGACAAACCAAAAGAAGAAGGCTTCGTTTTCACGACAGTGAAAGAAAACCCGATTACATCCATCAAAAACCAGAATCGTTCAAGCACTTGCTGGAGCTTCTCGAGCCTCGGCTTCCTCGAATCGGAACTGCTCCGTACGGGAAAAGGCGAATACGATCTTTCTGAAATGTTCGTTGTACACCACACAATGGTTGACCGCGCCGTTAACTATGTCCGCTATCATGGCGACAGCTCCTTCTCTCCGGGCGGAAGCTTCTATGACATCATGTTCTGTATGAAGAACTACGGACTTGTTCCGCAAGAAGCCATGCCGGGAATCATGTATGGTGACTCACTGCCCGTTCACAACGAACTGGATGCAACAGCGGAAGGTTATGTAAACGCCATTGCCAAAGGCAAACTGAAGAAACTGACTCCGGTATGGAAAAAGGGTCTTTGCGCCATCTATGACACTTACCTCGGACAATGTCCGGAGAACTTCACTTACAAAGGTAAAGAATATACTCCGATGACTTTTGCACAGTCTCTGGGTTTGAATCCGGACGACTATGTATCTCTGACTTCATACACACACCACCCCTTCTATTCACAGTTTGCCATCGAAATTCAGGACAACTGGCGCAACGGATTGTCATACAACCTGCCGCTTGACGAATTCATGGCTGTAATGGACAATGCTGTAAAAAACGGATACACGTTCGCATGGGGTAGTGACGTCAGCGAAGAAGGATTTACCCGTGACGGCATCGCTGTAATGCCGGACGCAGCCAAGGGTGCTGAACTGACAGGTTCGGATATGGCCCGCTGGACCGGAATGACCGCCGCTGACAAACGCAAAGAACTGACTTCAAAGCCACTGCCGGAAATTAAAGTTACCCAGGAAATGCGCCAGACGGCTTTCGATAACTGGGAAACAACCGATGACCACGGAATGATTATCTACGGTATCGCCAAAGATCAGAACGGAAAAGAATACTTTATGGTGAAAAACTCTTGGGGCACTAATAACAAGTACAAAGGTACCTGGTATGCTTCTAAAGCTTTCGTTGCTTACAAGACTATGAATATTCTGGTTCACAAAGATGCGCTTCCTAAAGATATCGCAAAGAAACTGGGAATCAAGTAAGAAACTACAAGTTACAGAGCCACGGGCTGTAGTCTGCAAGGTGTAATCCACTTGTAGATTACAGCCCGTTCTTATGGCCTGTAACCCGACCTTAACTGCTGATACAAATCTTGTTGATATATTCTGTAAACCTCTCCTTATAATTGTCGCCGACAGGTATGTATATATTCTTATTAAAAATGATGCGCAACCGTGAGACCTCCGTTATTTTCCGGAGATTGACGATATAGGAGCGATGTACTCTCATAAACATTTCTTGCGGCAGACGCTCTTCCAGTCTTCTCATACTCAGCAGAGTGACTACCGGCTTATCCGCCATATTCGTGTAAATGCGCACATACTCGCTCATGCCTTCGATATAACAAATATCCGCCACATTGATACGGATAATCCTGGATTCGGACTTCACAAACAACGAACCGTCCCGTTCCAGCAAATCCGGTTCTGCCCCTCCCCCGTAATCCTGCAAATGATACTCAAACTGCCTACGTGCCTTATCCGCCGCCTTCAGGAGATCCTGAAACTCGAACGGCTTCAACAGATAGTCCACCGCATCCACTTTAAAACCTTCAACAGCATATTCCGGATAGGCGGTAGTAAACACAATCAGAGGTTTCACTACCAATGAACGCACCAGATCGAGTCCGTTCAGGTCCGGCATATGAATATCGACAAACATCAAGTCAATTTCTTCTTCAGAAAGCACCTGCATGGCACCGAAAGCATCCTGACAGGAAGCAATTAGTTGCAGGAAAGGGACACGTGAAATATAACCTACCAATTGTTCAAGCGCCAACGGCTCGTCATCAATAGCAATGCATTTTATCATAACAGAGGAATGATTAATAAAACGTTAAAACTACCCTCGCGCTCGTTGATAGACAGGGTATAGTCCTGCCCGAACAAAAGCCTCAACCGCTTACGGACATTTTCCAATCCGATGCCATGATTCTGTTCACCGGATTTTCCCCAATTGCTGTTGGAACAGCGAAACGCAAGTTTCCCATCTTCTACAGTCATGGTAACTCGTATGAACGACTCTTTCTGATAACTCACTCCATGCTTAAACGCATTCTCTACAAAAGAGATAAAGAGTAAAGGCGGTATCTGTACTTTTGGTATTTCGCCGGGCATGTCGCACATGATGCAAACCTTATCGGTATAACGAAGCTTCATCAGGGTAATATAGTTATCGAGAAACTGTATCTCACGCGAAAGCAAAATCGTTTTATTACTTGCTTCGTAAAGCACATAACGCATCAGTTTAGAGAGTTCGACAATGGTCTTCTTGGCTTTCCCGGCATCCATATCGACCAGTGCATGAATGTTGTTGAGCGTATTCATAAAAAAATGCGGATTGATCTGATACTTCAGATATTGCAATTCCGATTGCAGATGCTGGTGTTCCAACTCTTTCAGTGCCTCTTCATCCCGCATGGACTTGAATAGAAGCTTGATAGCCACATTGAACCCCACTACCAGTAAAGCCAGTGAGAAACGTCCAAAAAGATAACCCGGCAAAGGATAAGGCCCCTGCCGGAGCGGATCCATCACTCGCTTGGGCATGGGTGGTTGAGACGAATGTTCTTCATAAATATAACCGGGAGGAACAGGCATCGGGTTGTTGAACTGCCTGTGCCTCGGCCGGCTGAAGGAGGGATATAAGAAAAAAAGCAGAACAATGACTCCTATCAACGAAAATGCATACTGCCAATATCGCTTCCGAAGCAACAATCGGGGGGCGAGTAAATAGTTGTTCACTACAAAAAGCAGAAAAAAGGGTAACGTCAACAGCCATGCCACCCGTATGGTCTGCCAACTGAAGGTATGTATCGAACTGATGGATGAAAACAGATAGTCGCCCACTATTCACTAAATACATTCAGTGAAATTCAGTTTTATAAGTTATCTTTGTATATCAGTTATTTGCAGATATTTTCATTTGGTTTGCATACTCACAAAATTTCACGGGTTTAGAAAATATTGGTACTATTTGATACCATATTTCAGGATATATTTTGTACCTTTGCACCATAGTAACCAAGATATATCGCGTATGGATTTCATCTTCATCAAATCATCCAAGGCAGGAAAGGAGGACTACGGTTCCATCTATGCCCGTGTGCGCACCGGAAAGGCGAACATGAAGGTCGTGACGGGCTTCACCATCAAGCAACTTGAATGGGAAAAGTACCGCAGCCTGCAGTACACCTCGTCAGCCCTGATGTCGAGCATCGGGATAAAGTACGGGCAGTTCGCCCAAGTCCTCGCGAGGATAAAGGCGGCATTCGAGGCTGACGGGTTCAACCCAAAGGAGGCCAAGAACATCATCGAGAGCGTGAAACACGACGTGCTCAACGGAATGATGCAGATTGTGGAGGTCAAGCCCAAAGGCAGGATGCTGTTCGAGGATTTCCTCACCTCTTATATAGAAGACATGGAAACCGGACGGCGCACCAAGAAAGGCCGTACCGTGAAAGTCTCACCTGCCTATATAAAAGGTCTGCGCATTATCCAAAAACAGATTCTCAACTACCAAAAGGAAACCCACCGCAAACTCGGACTGGATGACATGACGATGGAGACACGCAACAGCCTTGTCGGTTACTGGAAGGAACGGGGCTTGATGCCCAACGCCATCAACTCGTACATGACCGATGTCCGCACGGTGGCAAAGGCGGCCTACGAGGATAAGCTGACCAAATGCGATGATTTCCGTCATTCCGACTTCGTGCCGAAAAAGGAGGAAGTGGACAACATCTATCTCACGCCGGAACAGATACAGGAAATGCTCGACCTTGACCTTTCCACCAAGGAAGCTGTGAAAAAGAGACTGGAATCACTTGACATCAGCGAGGACGAGAAATTGGCACAACTTTCCAAATGCCGCATCACCCATATCAGGACACTGGAGCACGTGAGGGACATTTTCATTGTGGGCTGCCTGACCGGGCAGCGTGTTTCCGACTATTCAAGGATATGCGAGGACATGATAACGGAAATAGGCGGCACGGAGTTCATACTCATCACACAGCAGAAGACGGAAAAGAAAGTCTATATCCCCGTTGACAGGCGAGTAAGAGCCATGCTTGCCAAGTATGACGGCAAGCTGCCCCCGGTTCATCCCAATGAAATGAACAAGCTGGTGAAGACCATCGGCCTGTTGCTCGGCTGGACACATGACTGCGGCTTTGACGAGAAACGTCTCAACCCCAAACGTGGAAGGAGGTTCTGCGACATGCTCCTTTCCCATACAGCCCGAAGAAGTTTCGCCACCAACGCGTACAAGGCTGGCGTTCCTCTTCCTTCCATCCAAGCCATCACAGGACACAGCAGCGAGGCGCAACTGCGCCGCTACCTGAAACTGGATGCGGAGGAAAAGGCCGTCATAGCGTTAAAGGATTTTAAGGGTATCATCGAAATATAAGGAGGTGCTTATGGAAAAATCAAGGTTTGACATTATTAGCGACCTGTTCAAGCTGTCCAACGTAATCAGTGAGAGCCTGAAACTTGCGGAATCGCTTGTCGGCAAGTCTTCCGGCAGTGGCGAAACGGATTGCAAGGATATTTGCCGGAACATCAGATACAGCCTGAAGCCCCTGCCTTTTCTTTTGGCCGGCATCAGGAAATATGTCACCGAACACGAGGATAAGGAGCTGGCACGGAAATTCGTCGGGCTGCACGATGACACGAAAAGGCTTCATGGTATCTGCTCCAAATATGCGGACTTGAACAAGGCGGCTTTCCGTACAGGGGTGGCTTACCTGAGCATGGAAGTCATAAGGCAATACTTCTTTCCCGAAAAAGAACAGGAGCAAGTATCGCCGGAAGGTTCTGATATTTCTACCAAACCAATGACACGTACCGAAGCCACCGACTGCATCGACACCATCCGTGCCGCAATACGGAAGTGTGCAAAGGATTCAGACGGGAACAGAGGGAAAGAAATGTATGCCATGCTTGCCAAAGTGGACAAGGCGAAAATCCAAGCCGTCAAGGAATATATTGTCAATGCCAACGACAAGGATTTGGCGCAACTCTTCACGGAATATTTTGCAGAAGCCGTCCACCTTTCCATGCTGCCCCAAAATGATGATGTGAAAGCACAGTCTGCCGGAATAAAGATGTTCCATATCGCCATGACGATGGGATATGTCAAGAGGAACGTACTGCATGAAAGCGCATCCAAGGCAATATCCCCTTGTATCGAAGAAGTATCATCCGGTTTTACCGTCACAGATACAATGCAAGGCGGTACGTTCAGCACGACCGCGCAAGTTCCCGTTTTAAGGCTGTACCGTTTCCTTACCACCTTCACCGTACAGAGCGGCCCCGACAAGGGCAAGCCTCTATTGGACGGCAATGCCGTTTCCGACCGGGACTTCCTCCGTGCCGTCATGCGTGCCGACTATTCCACGATATACGGCAGTTGCGTGAAAGGCAAGATGCGCTGTGTCGCCATCCTGCTGTCCAAAGCCTACTTCAAGGACTGGAAAGGTTACAGGGCATCCGCTGCCCGTTCCATGGGGCTGACACCCGAAAGCCTCGCCAAGTATAACGTGGAGAAAACCTTTATAGCGAAGCTCAAAGAGCTGCTTCCCATGATAAAATAGTGACATAACCCACAGGTGGCTACAATTCACCACAACCCACAGACTTCCACAAGCCGTTAAGCACCAGTTGTTTGACGGCTTTTTTCATGCGGTGTCATTTCACAGAATACCACAAATTCACAGGTTTTATTATTGCCCTACCTTTGCCGCCACGAACTTAAAATCAGTGAATTATGACAGATAAGACAGAAATGGTACTGGTATCGCGCGACGAGCTTCAACAGCTTATCGGCGCAAGCGTGAGGTGCGCGTTTGAGGAATACCGGCAGGAACAGGCACCACAGGACACATCGGAGTATTACACCATCCGACAACTGGCGGAGAAATGGGGCGTGAGCATAGCGACCATCTGGCGGCACGAGAAGCTGGGACACATCAAAGGACAGCGGATAGGACGGCGTGTTCTGTTTCCCAAGGAACAGATAGACCGCATCAAGAGCCTGAAAGCCACCAACAGGAAGGCCGACAAGAACGCCAAGGGATAATTTGTAAGACGCACAACAAAAAAAATGTCAAGGCTTATGAAGAATTTGAAACAACTTGTTTTGCCGTGCTACAAATTGGAGATGGCAATGTCCGTGGAGGCATGGTACTTCCTGCACGGGAGTACGGACGGGATATGCAACCTTACCTATCTTCTTTCCCTTTTGTCGAAGATGACAGTATCGGAAGTACAGAGCACCAAACGGGGATTGGGCTATGCCGTCCATCCCGGACAGGTGGACAGCTCCATGCTGGTACTGGCCAAGGAATGGGGTATCGGGCGCAAGGCGGTGTCCCGTCTGTTGGAGGATTTCTCGGAACGCGGGCTAATCCGTGTTGATTCCAATCCCGTGACTTCCATCATAGACATGGTGTGCGTGAAGTCGTGGATGATAGCAGGGCGGCTCATCGAGAATCCGACATACCGCCAGACAATCAAGGCATACGAAGGGGTACGGATTTTCCTTTTCAACGGGCAACAATTAGAGACCTTGCGCCGCAGTTCGGCAAGGAAGAAGAAAGAAAAACCGATAGAAGAAACGGCAGAGGGAACGGATGGCTTACCGTCCATGAATCTGACCGGTTCCAATCCTATTATAGAAGGTACAGGAACAGCGGAAACCGAAACGGCAGCAACAACCGAAAGCGAAGTGGAAAGCACTGTGGAAAATGCCGTTGTGGATGCCGACAACACACCTGTTTTAGAGGATGGCAATACTCTGTCCGGCTCACAGAAATGGAAACAGCCACAGGAATGAAGCGGCAGGAATGGCAAGCGACAGCGTTTTAGAAGGGATAATTTTTAGGGCTGGCAAGTTAATGTTTTCGTCCACGAAAACCACGCCACCAATGGCGACCCGGCCACACGGGAAACGGCAAGCCCGGATTACAGCCCTAAAAAACAGAACGGTTTAACGGATAAAAGAAAACGGATATGACATATCAGGAGAACAGAAACAAGGGAGGCCGCCCCAAGGCGGTGAAAGGTAAGGCGCGGACAAAGACCATATCCACACGGCTCACGCTTGCCGAATGGAAAGCGGTCATGAAACGGATAACAGGTGCAGGCAAGAAGCCGTCACACTTCCTGCGTGATTTATTACTATACGGCAAGGTCGTGTCTGCACGGACACAGGAAGACAGGCAGCAGATAAGGATGCTGGAGGGAGGATGCAACAACCTGAACCAACTGGCGAAGATGGCGCACCAGCAGGGCTTTTCTCTTTTGAAAGGCAAAATCATGGACTTGCTGGACGAGTTCAACAAAATCATAGAGAGGATATGATGGGCGACTTGAAAAAACGGGCAAGCTTCGCCAGAGTGGTGAACTACGTGAACAACCCGAAGAAGGCAAGGATCATCGACTGCAAGGACGTGAGGCTTGATGACAACGCCACCATCGCAAGAAGTATGCAGGGACAGGCGAACGACAAGCCGGGGCGCAAGCTGAAAAATCCGGTGTACCATATCTCGCTGGACTTCGCACACGAGGACACACCCAAGCTGACAGATGACCTGATGGTCGAAATCGCCCGTGAGTATATGCGGCGCATGGGTATAACGAACACCCAATACATTGTGTGCCGCCATACCGACAGGGAACACCAGCATCTGCATATCGTAGCCAACAGGGTGGACAATGACGGGAACACCATCAGTGACAGCAACGATAATGTGCGTAATGTAAAAGTATGCAAAGCTCTCACGAGGGAATACGGACTGCACTTCTCCAAGGGCAAGATGAACGTGAAACGTGATCGCCTGCGTGGTAAGGACAAGGTGAAATACCAAATCTATGACGCTATCAAGGCGGCATTACCCTGTTGTAACTGCTGGTCGGATTTGTGTGACAGGCTGGCAAAGCAAGGCATCGGGGTATATTTCAAGTTTGACAGACGCAAAGGTAAAATCCTCGGAGTGTCGTTCACGAAGAATGAAATCTCGTTCAGCGGCTCACGGATAGACCGTAGCATGGGCTTTTATAAGTTGGATAGGTTGTTTGGAAACCGCATTGCCGAGGGCATGGAATGGCAGCCCCGTGTGCAAGAACAGCCACAACCGATCTGGCATAATATGGCAGATACTTTTATAAGAGAGCCGTCACCGGCTAAAACGGAAGCGGACGGCAACGGCAGTACTTCTACTGAATCCGGTTCAAACATCGTTCAAGTGACCATCGGCACACTCATGGAGTTGTGCGTGCAGCCGCACCAAGCCAAGGTGTCATCCGGCGGCGGAGGTGGAGGAAACGAAAGCGGCTGGGGCGATAATGACAACGGCAAGGACAAACTTAAACCAAGAAGGAGAAGAAGATGAAGGACAACAAACAGAACATGGCCGATCTTATCGGGGCATTGGCAGAAGACATCGAGGAAATCAAGAAGAAACTGGATGCAAAAGACAGCCCGGACAAGGACGAAGCACAGAAAAGATTGGAAGCAAAGCTGGAGCCTGTTATAAGTTTTTTTAATGGCAATGCACCGGAAAATATCAATGCCATTTTCGGAAGCAAAGAGGCCATCAATGAATACAAGCAATCAATAGGTGATGAAGCGGTAGCGAGTCTGCGGTTATACAACGAAGCCAACGAGAAGGATATGCGCAAGCATGGAGTTCCCACTATCCAGGAACAGCTCAACAAGATACTGGAGTTGCTGACAAGCCACATGGAGAATGAGAGGCTGGCTTCGGAAAAGTTGCAGACAAAGCAAGGCTTCATATCTGGACTGTGGCAGGCAATCCGCCCGGACAAGGCAATAAGCGCAATAAGGCTGTTATGGAGTAAAGTTCCCGATGGCTGGCACAAGAACCCTTACGCATGGGCTGGTATCGGTTGTATGCTCGTATTCTTTGCCCTGTTTGCCGTCAGTTGGGTACAATGGCATGAGTACCGGGAAGAAAACAGGCGGTTGAGAACGGTTGCAGACAAACACCATGTGACTACAATCATGCTTAACGAGTTGCACCCAGGACTGGCTGTGACCGTCGGAGCTTACGAGAAACTGGTGGATGTTGTCGGTGCGGATTCCACTTTAGTCATATTCAACAGGCAGGTCAAGACAGTGAGAGAAGAAGAAAAACAATCCAAACAACAAAAATAAAGTGAATGGCATCCATAAAAGTGAAATTTCGTCCTTCCACCGCAAGCGGCAGGGAGGGCAGCATCTATTATCAGGTAATCCACGGGCGCATAGTCCGCCAAGTCAAGACGGACTACCGCATATTTGACACGGAATGGGACAAGAGAACTTCCTCTGTGAAAATCCTGCCCGAAATCGGTGAAAACAGGAAACGGTATCTCCGTGAAGTGGTGGAACATATTGACTGGGACACCAGACGGTTGAAAGCCATAGTCGTCCAATGCGACAGGCAGGGAGGAATTTATTCCGCTGACAGCATCGTCGAGAAGTTCAACGGGCAAACGGGCGAACAATCGCTGTTCCGTTTCATGCAGGGCATCATAGGACAGTTGAAGCAGCTTGGCAAAGTCCGCACATCAGAAACCTATACGGCGGCATTGGCCAGTTTTATGAAGTTTCGTGAGGGGCAGGACATACTCTTGTGCGAGATAGACGGCAACGCCATGATGCTTTACGAGGCCTGGCTCAAAGGCAAGGGCATCTGCCCCAACACGGTTTCCTTTTATATGCGCATACTCCGTGCCGTTTACAACCGTGCCGTGGAAAAGGAACTGACGGAACAGAAGCATCCTTTCAAGCACGTTTACACCGGCATCGGGAAGACGGTAAAACGCGCCATCCCATTGAAGTCCATCAAGCACATTAAGGAACTTGATTTGACTCTGAAACCGCATCTGGATTATGCAAGGGATATGTTTCTCTTCTCCTTTTATACCCGTGGCATGTCATTCATTGATATGGCCTATCTGAAAAAATCGGATTTGAAGAACGGAATAATCACGTACCGTAGAAGAAAGACCGGGCAGCAGCTCACAGTCAAATGGGAGAAGTGCATGGAAGACATCCTCGCCAAGTACGGCGAAAATACAGCCACCCGCTACCTCCTGCCGATAATCACCAACCCATGCTCCGATGAGCGGACACAATATCGTAACGCCATCTGCCGCATCAATGTGGCGTTGAAGGAAGTCGCCGGTCTGGCAGGATTGAACATACCGCTGACCATGCACGTTGCCCGGCATTGTTGGGCGAGCGTTGCCAAGAGCAAGAACATCCCTCTTTCTGTCATCAGCGAGGGCATGGGACATGATTCGGAAGAGACCACGCGCATCTATCTCGCATCGCTTGACACAAGCGTGGTGGACAAGGCGAACAGCCTTATCCTGAAAGATTTTTGACCGAATGTTTATGGTGAAATGTGTTGAGCGAAAAGACGACTCTCTTGATAAGAGTTATAGTTGATATTGCAAAGGTACGCATAATATTTCAAATACCGTGTTCATTCCTCATTTATAATGATATATGAAAGGCATTTTGTGAGAATCTGTTTTGCAAATACGTCAGATTTTGCCAGTATAGCACTGATTATTAGAGCCCGTTCCTATGAAATATATCTCTTATCAAGAGATGAATTTCAAGGAAATACTACATAAATTTCGTACCGAATCATTCACAGAAAAGGAAAAAGGTACAAAGTTCGAGCGACTGATGCGCTCATGGTTATTAACAGACCCACGCTACAATGAACTTGAATCGGTCTGGCTATGGGAAGATTTTCCGGGGCGAAACGATTTTGGAGGTAATGACACAGGTATCGACCTTGTGGCCAAAACTGAATTGGGTGACTATTGGGCTATTCAGTGTAAATGCTATGCTGAGAATACAATCATAGATAAACCTGCTGTAGATTCATTTCTCGCTACTTCCAGCCGCACGTTCACAAACGAGGTAACATTCCAAACAGTCCGTTTTTCAAATCGTATTTGGATTTCAACCACAAACCATTGGGGAACTAATGCAGAAGAGGCTATCCGAAACCAGGAACCACCTGTTACGCGCATCGGTATGGCAGACCTTGATTCATCTCCTGTGGACTGGCAAAAGCTGATGGACGGTCTAACCGGCAATTCTGCATTAGTGGAGGGCAAGAATCCTCGTGAACACCAATTGAATGCCATATCAAAAGCATACGTTCATTATATGGCAGATGGCAACGAGAGGGGCAAACTCATTATGGCTTGCGGTACAGGTAAAACCTACACTTCGCTGCTCATTGCAGAACAGTTGTTTGGCAACAAAGGCTTGGTGCTGTTCATGGTTCCGTCCATCGCCTTGTTGGGGCAGTCGCTCAACGCATGGTCGGCAGATGCGAAGAAGCCCATTAAGGCTGTCTGTATTTGTTCCGATTCCAAAGCCTCACGCAAAACCACCAAGGGATCTGACGATACGGACGACAGCGTGGTTGACCTTGCCGTACCAGCATCCACCAATCCACAATCCATTGCATCCCAATTAAAAAAATATCGGAATCATGATGGCTTGGTAGTCGTGTTCTCCACCTACCAATCCATAGATGCCGTTTCTGCTGCTCAACAGGAAATTTTATCCGAGACAAACGGAGAATATGGTGTGTTTGATTTCATCATCTGTGACGAGGCACACCGCACTACCGGTGTAAAAATAGCCGAAAAGGATGAGAGCAACTTTATCAAGATACATTCCAATGAGAATGTACAAGGTCGGAAACGCCTTTATATGACTGCCACACCGCGTTTGTATGGGGAATCTGCCAAGATAAAGGCATCGGAAAAGGATTGCATTCTCTGCTCGATGGATGACAAAGCCATTTATGGAGAGGAATTTTATCGCGTGAATTTCTCATACGCCGTTCAAAATAGTTTATTGACGGATTACAAGGTGCTTGTCCTTACCGTTAGTGGAGATGATGTGCCTGACAACATAAAACAAGACATCACCAATTCTACCACCGAACTGAATTTTGACGACACATCCAAGCTCATTGGAGTAATAAACGGATTGTCAAAAATGATACAGGGCGATGACCATCGCACATGGGATGCCGACCCACGCATGATGCGCCGTGCCGTGGCGTTCTGTTCAGCCATAGGCAACGAAACAAAAGCCGGAACTTCAAAATATGTAGCTTCGGTGCTTCCAAGAATATCCGGGAAATACGAAGAAAATCTTGATTCAGAAAGCCTTTCGCATACCGTTTCAGTAACGACACGGCATATAGATGGTTCTATGAACTCGCAGGAGCGTAATGGAATCCTGCAATGGCTGGCGGAAGAGTCTGACAATGAACGTGAATGCCGTATTGTAACCAACGTGCGTTGTCTGTCCGAGGGTGTGGATGTGCCGTCTCTTGATGCCGTATTGTTTCTTTCTGCCCGTAATTCGCAGGTGGATGTGGTGCAGTCGGTTGGCCGTGTGATGCGTACATTTCACAAAGGGCAATCCGATGAAAAAAAGTATGGATATATCATCATCCCTATTGTAGTGCCATCCGATATTTCGGCGGAGGAAGCTCTTGACAACAACAAGACATTCGATGTGGTGTGGGCTATCTTGAACGCGCTCCGCTCACACGATGACCGTTTCAACGCAATGGTAAACAAGATAGCTCTCAACAAGCAGAAGCCGAACAAACAGACCGGTACACCGTCTGTTACCATAGGCAGACCGGGCTTGGGTGCAAATGATGGAGAAGCGGAAGCACAACAAATTGAGAATGCAGAAATTGCCAGACAGTTGGAACTTCGTTTTGGTGAGATACAGGACGGCATGTATGCCAAACTCGTGGAAAAGTGCGGTGACCGTCTTTATTGGGAGAATTGGGCAAAGGAGGTCGGTCTTATTGCGCACAAATTTATTGAGCGTATTTCCAAACTTATTCAGTCCGGCGTACACAAAAAGGCATTCAATGAATACCTGAAGGGATTGCAGCGTGACCTTAATCCATCGGTGGATGCCGCCCAAGCCATTGAAATGCTGGCACAGCACATTATTACCCGACCTGTATTTGATGCACTGTTTTCAGATTACCAGTTTGTCAATAATAACACCGTAAGCCGTTCCATGCAGCGTATGATAGACCTATTGCAAGAACAGGCTTTTGAAAAAGATACTGAGGTGTTGGAAAGATTCTATCGCTCGGTAAAGACCAATGTAGGCGGTATTGATAATTTGGAGGGTAAGCAGACAATCATAAAGAACCTCTATGAAAAGTTTTTCAAAGGTGCGTTTCCGCTTACAGTGGAGAAACTGGGTATTGTTTATACACCGGTGGAATGCGTGGATTTCATCATCCGTTCAGTGGATGATATTCTCAAAGCAGAGTTCAAGACTTCGCTGACGGAGCAAAACGTTCATATCCTTGACCCATTTACAGGTACAGGTACTTTTATTACTCGTTTGTTGCAGTCCGGTCTTATTCGACCTGAGGATATGGAGCGCAAGTATCAGAATGAAATCCATTGCAATGAGATTGTATTGCTGGCCTATTATATTGCTGATGTGAATATCGAATCTGTATTCCATGACATTACCCACAGGGAGACGTACTTACCGTATAGCGGTATCTGTCTGACCGATACGTTCCAGTTGGCAGAGAAAAAACATAACGAATTTTTCACCGAGTTTTTCCAAGATAATTCCAAACGAGTGAAAAAACAGATGGCTACGCATGTGAGGGTGATTGTCGGAAATCCGCCGTATTCCATTGGACAAAAGTCCGCTAATGACAATGCACAGAATTTATCTTATCCATATCTTGATAAACGTGTGTCGGAAACGTATGCTGTGAAGAGTTCGGCTACTTTGAACAAATCTCTTTACGACAGCTATGTAAAGGCGTTTCGTTGGGCTTCCGACCGCATTCCTCAGAATGAAGGAGGAATTGTTGCATTCATAAGTAATGGTGCATGGATTGACGGAGCTGGGCAGGAAGGTATGCGTAGATGCTTTGAAGATGAATTTACCTCTATTTATGTGCTGAATTTACGTGGCAATGCACGTACATCAGGGGAACAACGGCGTAAAGAAGGAGGTGGCATATTCGATGCAGGTTCACGCACACCCATTGCCATTACTTTCCTCGTCAAGAATCCGGCAAAGAAAGGGCAAAAGGCAGCTATCCATTATCATGACATAGGTGATTACCTTACTCGTGAACAGAAACTCAAAATGGTAAAAGACTTCCGTTCCATTTCTTCGCAGAAATTGGAATGGCAGATTATCACACCTAATGAAAAGGTTGATTGGATAAACCAACGCGATGGGGTGTTTGATAATTTGATTCCATTAGCTCCTGAAAAGAAATTTGCTCTGAATGCTCAAAGTGTATTTAGCACTTATGCCATTGGTGTAGCAACCAATCGTGATGCTTGGGTGTCTGGATTTTCAAAAGATAAAGTTACAAGCAATATGCGTTCTATGATTGATTTTTATAATCAGCAAATAGACGAAAATAAGTTATCAACAGATACGACAAAAATAAGTTGGACTGTGAATCTAAAAAAGGATCATGAAAGTAAAGTGAGACATAGTCTAAAAGAAAATGCTTTTGTGGAAACATTTTATAGACCATTCAATAGAATTAACTTGTATTATCATCGACCATTTATAGAACGACCGGGGGTATGGAGACAATTATTTCCAACCAGCAGCAATACCAATCTTGTTATCGCTGTAAGTGGAATTGGTCAACAAAAGCCATTTGCATCATTGATTACAGATAGTATTTCTGATTTGCAGGTTGTTGATAAAGCGCAGTATTTTCCTCTTTATTGGTATGAAGAAAATAAGAATCCGCAAGCTACACTTTTTGATGATGCGGAAACAGACAAATATATTCGCCGGGACGGAATAACCGACTGGATTCTGAAAGAAGTCCGTAGCCGTTTCGGAGGTTCAAAAGCCATTACCAAAGAACACATATTCTACTATGTGTATGGGCTGCTTCATTCCAAGCAATACCGTGAACGATTTGCCGATGATTTGAAGAAGTCATTGCCACGCATCCCCATTGTGGATAGTGTACAGGACTTCATGTCCTTTTATAAATCCGGGAAAGAACTTGCTGACCTGCACCTGAACTATGAACAAAGCATAAACGAGCAGGCTGTTGGGCGAGATGGAGATTGTCTGTTTTTCGCTGCAATGCCAATGATTGCCCATCGTGCTTGTGGTGTCAGAGTAAATGGCGATATGGACATTTGGCAAAACAATTGGACGAACGAAACCTACCAATACTTTGCCGTTGATAAAATGAGGTTTGCCAAAATTCGTGCCGAAAATGGAAAGCTCGTTGCTGATAAGGCACGCATCATCTATAATGACCATATTGCCATTGAGAACATTCCACTCAAAGCATACGAATATGTCGTTAATGGTAAATCCGCTATCGAGTGGATAATGGAACGCTATGCCGTCACAATTGACAAAGCGTCCCAAATCAAAAATGATCCAAACGACTGGTCACGAGAACACGAACAACCCCGTTATATCCTCGATCTTCTTCTATCAGTTATTATGCTTTCTTGCCAAACAGTAGATATAGTAAACACTTTGCCAGTATTAAGATTTTGATTTTATCGTTTTGTAGGTTTTGGGGTTCTCGAATCTGGTTTCTTTGTTGGAGCATTGATTTTCACGATGAGAGGCATTGGAAAATCAACTCCAACAATTAAAGTTTCTCCCTCTCTTAATATAGAAAGAATTGTATCATCATTAAATCTTGACCATTCCATATCCTTTGGAGACGAAAGGTCAGAAACTTACAAATAATACTGTTTTACCTTAACTCTTTACAAATACTAATCATCAAAAGCCAATTCTCGTTGCAGGTTAATGCTACGAATATCTATGTCCACCCCAACCAAAGCTCTCCTAATCTCTTCATCTGCTATAGATTTGGGTGCTGCCAATGCCAGAAATTGCCTAGCCCTCGAACAAGCTACATATATCATTCGCTGCCTCTCAGTCATGACTCTAACAGTACTACTTGGAAAATCTTTCAGTGAAACACTTTGTCCCCTGCTATCAGACGACAAGAACAGAAGTACCGCATCTAAAGTTGCTCCCTTTACTGCATGTATAGTATCTATACTCCTGTGATATTCACTCTCCTTATCATTTGATTGATGATATTGTTCTACGGGCACATCTGCCATTTCTTTCATTTTATATCCTTTTTGCTTTTGATACGGAACAAAAATAGGCATCTCTTCAAGTTCCCAATAGTCCTTCAATAATATGCAGGTCTGTTCTGACCATTCTTTGAAACTTAATGAAAATGCAGGTACTTGTTTTAGGAAACCAAATATCCTTGCATTCCAGTCCACGTTATGTTCAATTTCATGTATGAACTCACGCCTTGCTTCAAAATTATTACCAGCCAAGAGTTCAGCTAATACAAGTCTTACTTTTCTGAAAGCATAATCCATGTCACCCAAATCAAAAGCGAATGTGGCATCTATTATCAAATAAGGAAGATGCTGTTCGGTTTTCCAGTACTTAAAATCTACATCCTTAATACCAGCTAGTTCCTTACATTTATCTACTCCACGTGCTAATATGATTCTGCTTGACAAATCATTGTCCTCACAAACTTGGTTGAAGTCCCGAATAATATCCCTAACGTTTCCATCATCATACTTATACACTATTATGGGTACTCCTTTATCCTCCACATCATGTGAAGTAATAGTAGGCACATCGCTCGATTTCAGTTTGCTATACAAATTTATTATACGTTGATTAGAACGTCTGCATTCAGATAGTGGCAAAACATTCCACTCATCTTCTATCATCATGCTTTGTAGCAATTCTGGTCTGGCATTATTGAATCCATAGATGGACTGGCAAATATCTCCCACAAACTCAAGGTTTTGTAAACCAGCTCTCTTTAACAGTTTAAAAAACTCAAAATGCAGTTCGGAATTATCCTGTGCCTCATCAACGATGATATATGGAAAACGCATCACAAGCGCTTTAGCTACGCCCTGATGCCGCTCCAATATATCACATGCTATCCATAATGCATCGCTGCTTGTTATAAAGCCTTTCTCTAAACGATATGTAAAAGCCGCATTGCAATAGGCAATTTCATTTGCATTAGTTATAGTTTTGTGATTCCATTTAAAGACCGTTTTATCTCTTGAAACTAATGATGGATTCTTACGATACATCAGACTTGTGTAAGATCGGAGTGCCATCACAGGATATTGCTGCCATTTGCCGTTTATTTTAATATTGTTGTAATAAATCCGGTCTAGTATTTCTGCCTCGTTTACTACTATTGGTCTTTGTCTACACCCATCGCATAAATACCAAAACGGAAGTACTACATATTGCATGATAAAACTATCGATAGTCAACACTTCATTGGGAAAAGTCAGCCTTTCATCATGCATCTCCCTATATTTTTGTTTTAATTCAGCACAAGCCTTATTGGTGAATGACAGGCAAGCAAATCCTGTATGCTTGCCATAATGCTCTGCACAATAACGTGATACCGTTAAAAGTTTCTTCACAACGCTCGTAGTTTTGCCACTACCAGGACACGCTGTTAGGATGGTATAACCACGTGCATCAAGATATGCTTGTCGTTGAAGTGTTATATCGTAATCCATGTTCACGGTACTAAATGAGTTATTGCATCTTGAATATATGAAGGCAAAGTGAACTTAATGTCACCACCTATTTCTTTCTTATCTAGTAAGAATGAATTTAGTGCTTGAGCAAATTCAGCCTTACTCGGCAGACATTTCCACATCAGCAATGCAACATTCTGCTGCTCCACTTCGCTCATATCTCTATGTCCAAGTCCTGACATATAAGAATCCACCTTGCTTATACCTTCTGGATTCTCTTGCTGAATCAGTTCGTAAAGCCAAGTCTCTTTTGTCATTTCTTTATCAACATAAACATTTGCCTTGCATATTTGGTATTCCAGAGTTTTCTTTCCCGAACATATCTTGATACCTACCTGTCCATTGCTCATAGCTTTCATATTGTTAATGCGACCATTAACATCATCATTATTAATTCCCTCTCTTAGGGAATGAAGTTTTGCATAATTGTCCTTTACTAACTCATCCAGATTATATTCCTTATGCTTAGAGTCTGTAAATTGGTCCTCATCCGTTACAAACGCTACTCTCATTGGCAAACGTTTCGCTTTATCAGAAGAATTAAACAGCATCAAGAACTGGTAAAAAGCTGTTCCATCAGTATCTACAATTTCAATTTGATTGTCAATCAGTGATTTATCTATCAGCTTAGAAAAAGTTTCAACCAATTGACACTCCGATATTCCTTCAATAAATAAACAGCCTGAAGAGAACAACAATTGCGAGCGAGTAACGTCAAAATATCTGGATATCATCTTTCTATATGATACAACTTCTTCCACCTTTAATAATCTATTGTTCTTAGCAACATCCCGAACAATATTTTCTGAGTGCCGTTCTTTGAAACAATTACCCACATGATAAGCCGCTTCACCTTTTAGCAGAATAATATTTTCTAACGGTATTCTTGATGTCAAAGTCGGTGAATGGGTTGTGATAAACGTCTGGCTATTTTCGCTATCATCAGCATTCTTGAGAAAGTTATACAGATTAACCTGAAGTTGTGGGTGTAGATGAGCTTCTGGCTCTTCTATCAGCAATGCATATATACTCACATTATCTTCAGTATGACAATCTTTAATATCACTCAATACCGAAGCTATATATATTAAATTGTTATACCCAAGGCTATTTTGAGTCAGTACAAACCCTTTTTTGTCAGCAGCAGAATATGGCAAAAAGGGCTTAATGATATTAACGATATATTCGATTCTGTTCTGTTCTATGTGCAGCTCTACATTCTGTAGGTCTGATCTGTTTATCTGGTTCAGGTTATCGTTTATACCAGTTTGTGTTTCCCTCACTTCTTGTCTCTGCAAAAGTTGCTCGTTTGCACTATCCACTATACTTCTCACATCATCTTCTGAGCCAGCCCTGTCAATCTTTCTTTTAATTACTCTTCCTAACAGGTTGTTGCGTGAACTCATCAGATCGCGCGTACTGTCGCGTAATGCACCGAGATAATATGGATGAAAATAATGAAACGTATTCCAGTCAGCGCGAAGACCATTCTCTTCTTTACCAGTTATGTATGAAGAGTAAATCCTTCCTTTCTCCTTTATCTCGAAACTCAGATGAACTCTGGCAACCATAGAACCATTGCCTTTTCTGTCTATATACTGATAAAATGCCCCTTCTTGTTGTGCTGATAATCCTTCAAATAGATAGCATATATCTATCCTTGTCGAGGTAGTTGCCACTTTAGTTCCATCAGGATTTTGTGTAAACTCAACATAAAAATCCTCTTTTGTTATCTCTATATCTCGGTTCGGTTCTCCCCACGCATAAAACAATCTGATGGCATCCATCAAAGATGTCTTCAACTGCCCATTAGCCCCGATAATCACATTCAATTTCTTATCGAATTCAACCAATAGTTCTTTGATTCCCCGAAAGTTCTTTATATAAATCTTACTTAGATACATAAGTATATTATATTACTTGATTATTCAATAATTTTATCACTTTGTGTATTTCTGAATATGCCTTCAAATCCTCTGGCGATTCCTTGCAGAGTTGGCACAACTTTTCGGAATTTAATATCGCTCGTTCCAAATCACCATTCTCTGTCAGGTATTTATAGAGGTTGGTGCGTATGAAATATCGTTTTGTCTTTTCATATCCCGGCATATATTTCTGCAATTCGGGAAGCAGTTGTTCGTAACTCTCATATCTCCGACAAACTACATTAGGCAAGAAGTGGAGCAGAAACCAAAATTCCGTGCAAGGATTCGTTTCTACAAACATCACCTTTCCGGCATATTTCTTCTTGCTATACTCTTTTTTTTGCTCGTTGGTACAGTTGCATTTCAGATGGAAACTGAAATAATCTGTCCATATCAAACAGGCATACAATATAATCATATTGCTTGTTCAAATAAGATTCTACCAGTTTCAGAATATGATTGATGTCACTGTGCTGCGGAAAATCCGGAGCAACTTTAAAGGGATAGCGACACGCAATCCTCAGAGAGTCGAAATAGAACCATTCCGTTTCTCCCTCGCCTATGATGGCGATACTTTTTGTTACTGTCCGCCCCATATCATTAGTCGTTTAGGTTGATATACTGGCTACCCAAGAACGGTAACTTTACTAATTTTCCCTGCTTATAAGCATTGTATGGAGAAAGATTCTTATGCAGTCCCAAAGAAGACAGGCGCACTATTTTAGTTTCGCCAAGTTCGTCTTTGTCGGTGAACCATATCGTATCACGGCGAATAAAATCCTCATTGAGAAGATTGATGTCATGCGTTGTCAGGAGCATTTGGGATGTTCCGTTGCTGTTTGCCAAAAATACTTTTATAAAATAAGCCAACAGTTCATAATGAATACTTGTCTCCACCTCATCAATGGGCACAAACCGATTGGTCTTTAACAGGTAATTCAGAATTACAGCCATTCCCAAGAACCTCATGGTGCCATTGGATTCGTATTCTTCCGACAAATCATATACTTTATTGCCTGCCTTATGCTTGAAGGTCAGTTCCGTATTTGTAATTTTGCCCTTTCTAAGCATTTCTGCCTTTGCATCTTTATCAATAGGGGCATTCTGGATTAGTTGTTCCAATTCAGGGGTAATCAGTTCTTCCTCTTCGTGTAATACAACATCCTCTATATTGAAATCGGACGCTTTCAGGAAATTTAAAATGAATTTCTTCAAATCTCCTGCCTCATCTTTGTCCAATCGTGATTTGACATATCCCGAAAGCAGCATACCGGGAGCCAGTACATCTTTTACCTGTTTGGCAAAAAAATCGTACACATCATTCAGCCTTGTCCGTTCCACGTTACTTTTGCCAAATGCGGCGAGCACACTGCAATTATTGATAGTGTTGCCGGAAATCACATCCTGGCTCTTCTTTGTCATTTTCAGATTTACGCCAAAGTCAATGGTCGTGGAATCTGTTGCGGCATCATAACTTCGGTTATACAGCTTGGTCGGGCGAATGGAATCATAAACAATCAATGTCTCGGAATAGATATGCTTTGCATCCAATTCAAAACTAAGGATGTACTTCGACTGGTTGATATAGAACACCATTGACATCTTTGTCTTCTCGTTCCTTGAGGTGTCATCCAACATGAAAGGAACAACCCCGGTTTTCTCAGTCCTGTCTTTAGGCATTCTCAAAACCAGCATCTTGAAAAATTCAATGGCATTTAATATATTCGTTTTACCGGAAGCGTTAGCACCATAGATGATGCCCACTTTCAGCAATCTTACACCGTCCTTAACTTCATACGAATACTCATCAGACATAAAAGTATCTGCCGATGGTTCAAAACTGATTTTCTGAGGCGATTTAATGGAGAAAAAATTCTCAATGCTGAACTCTGCTATCATAATCGTTGATTTTATCTATTGTACGGTGCAAAGGTACAAATAAAATCCAATAAGACAAACTATAAACGTGATTATTGTAGGAAAATTACGCGATATAAGCACAAAATCAACGAACAACTATTTATTGAAGCTATAAATTAACCATCTGATTATCTCTGGAAAGTGTTGGTCGGTTTGAGGATAGTAAACGAATGTGGATTAATGCAGCCGGAGAAATTAATTATCCAATGCCATTTGCACCATCCCTTGATTTTATTTACGATGGCTAAATAGTGGTACTAAAATGGTGCTAAATTGCAAAACTACTCTTTTATGTACGCTATAAAACAGAGTAAATCAGCTCATTATAGAATTATATATCTTGTTGCCCACTATCCAAATACTTCCCCGGGCATTTACTGCGGGCAGGAACGACCGAGGAGGAAGAATCTCAAGAACAGGAAGATAACTCCGGTATCAACGGCAAAGGATGAAAACTCTAAAAGACATATCCCAGATTCACATAGAATCCTACATCGTGTGCCCTGCTTGAATAGCCGAAAGAGGCCTCTAACGGACCGAACAAGCTATCGTAACCATATCCCAGGCTGCCTCCCCAAACCGGCTTACCACTTAGGATATCAAAAAAGTTATCTTCCCGCAACGCCACATTCCCGGTGAGAGTGACATAATTCTTACCCCCGATACGCTGACGTACCTTCAAACCGGCTATGATAACAGAATTATCGACTATCTCCAGATTGGTGATCCCGGCAAAAGGAAGTTGCTGAGGCAAGTAATGACCGAAATTATCTCCACCGATGGCATTCAGATAGGGATAAGGGATATCTTTGCCTATAAGAATACGTCCATACAAAGAAGGAATCAAAGCAAAACGGTCGGTAACCGAAAAGACACTGGCCCACGAGGCGGTCAAAGCAGAAAAGGGAGCATGACCTTTATACTGTGTCAGGTTATCGGTATAAAGTGAATAATTCCCCTGGAGATCGATCCCTTTCGAGGGAAAATATCCCTTATCGTATGTATTATAATGCAGTTGGGCATAATAGCTGAAGAAGTGTTGGGGTTTCACCTTCAACTGTTGCCCGCCCGCATTATATAGAAAGTCCTTATACTTGAAGAACTCAAAACGCAGTCCGGCTCCAAAACGAAGGTTACGATACCACACATCCGAAAACCCCAACTCACCGGAATGGTATTTATAAGTAGTGTTATAAGCACGTTTCCCGTGATCGTAAATATTAATATCGTTATACTCAAACTGATAAGCGAGATTGAAATTTCGCATCTGCATCGGAGCCAATGTATAGTCCACCCGGGCCAGGTAGCGTTTTCCAAGACGTCCGGTCAGTGAAAGCCACGATGGAATACGTGTATTGAGGCGGGTGCTCACATTCAACAGCAATGAAGCGATCTCTTCCGAGTCGAAACGGATCCCCAGATTAAGATTACGCTCGTACTTCTCTTCCAAAATAAAGTGTAGCAAATATCCCTGGTCGGTATCGGTCAGTTTGTAACTGACATTGGAATAAGCCTGGCTTCCGCGCAACGTAGCAAGTGCTTCATAAAGTTGCTCCATACGCATCCGGCTGTTCTCCTTCAGGTGACAGCGGTGCATAATCCATTTCTTGTCACTGTCTTCGATACCGTCAAAGGTGATCTCTTTCACAAATATATCTTTCTCGGACCATAAAGAAGTAAACGGGCCGTGTCGGGGAGCAACGTAATCTTCGGGAAGACCGATCTCTTTCTTCAGTCTGCGCAAAGCAGTCCACTGCGCGCGGGCTGCCTCTTCGCCACGGTGCATCAATGTGTCGAGTGCGGGAATGTTGAAACTTGCGGCAGAATAGCCTTTTACGTCCACTTTAATATACACCGTTGCCAATTTAATATTCTCTTCATATCGGTTTTGGCCGGTCAGATTGATGATCTGGTTGAATATCTCACCAAGATTATTCAGTTCATCCGCAGTCCGGAGATCATTCTGTACATCGACACCAATAATCACATCGGCTCCCATAGCCCGGGCTATATTCGTGGGGAAGTTGTTTTTCATTCCTCCGTCAACCAGTATCTCGTCGCCCATACGAACGGGCGTGAATACGCCGGGAATAGCCATACTGGCACGCATAGCGGTAGCCAATACACCATTGTGAAACACGACTTCTTCACCGTTCACAATGTTCTCGGAGACACAAGCAAACGGAATAGGCAGCTTATTGAAGTTAATGGAATCGTGATAGCCTACAGTCAGTTCGGAGAAAAGATTACCCAGGTTCTGCCCTTTAATGACCCCTCCGAACACATTCGCCTTCAAATCCTTTTTCAAAGGAACAGAAAGAATATAAGTTTCAGAATTCTTCCGTTCAGTCATTGTTTGATCTTCCCAACTGATACGGTCACTCAACAGAAAAGACCAATTCTGGTGATTGACCATACTATCAAGCTGACAGGGGGTATATCCGATGGAATAAAGTCCGCCGATGATAGACCCCATACTGGTACCTACGATATAGTCGATAGGAATACCTGCTTCCTCAATCACTTTGAGGGCACCGATATGGGCTACCCCCTTCGCTCCTCCCCCACTTAGCACCACAGCTACTGATTTGCGCTGCTGCGCATGCGCGGGCAGAAAAAGAAACAGACTGACAAATAAAACCAACAAGAAACTTACATACTTTTTCATGGCTGTTACATTGCTTTCAGATCGTTACAGATAAAAGACAAATGCAGGCAATGATTTGTTTAGCACAAGCTGAAGAATCCTATGTCCGGGCAGCCGCTTTACGGAACTGACGGAACTGCCACCACAACATGGCAGCCGATATCAGGCTGGCTATCAGGTCAGAAGTCGGCATACTGATCCAGACACCTGTCTGCCCCCAAAAACGCGGTAGAATCAACAGACAAGGAATCAGGATGAGTACCTGACGGGTAATGGAAAGGAAAATAGCTTTACTTGCCATCCCGATACTCTGGAAGAAATTGGAAGTGACCATCTGAAAGCCGACAATCGGGAAAAAGAGTACCACAATGCGGAGACCTTCGGCAGATTGGCGAATCAGCTCTTCGTGCGATGTGAAGACGGACACAGCCAGGTCGGGAATAAACATCCCCATCAGAAAACCGGTAGTGGTGACAATGGTCGCACCATAGATGGTCAGTTTCAACACACGGGTGACACGGGGATATAGTTTTGCCCCATAATTGTATCCGGCAATCGGCTGCATACCCTGGTTCAGTCCCATCACAATCATAAGGAATAGAAATACCAGACGGTTGACAATACCAAATGCCCCGATGGCAAGATCACCCCCATACCGTTTCAAACCCTGATTTATCAGAATCACAATGAAACACGATGCAAGGTTCATCAGGAAAGGAGACATACCTATAGCCAGCGAATCGAAAACTATTTTTCGCTTCAACCGGAAAATTCCTCGATGGAAATGGAGTAATTCCTCCTTATTGCTAAAGAGCCTGAACTGCCAGGCAAGGGCAATCACTTGTGCCGTAATCGTAGCAATGGCCGCTCCCTGGATGCCCCAACCAAAACCATAAATAAACAAAGGATCGAGAATGGTATTGATAACCACTGTAGCAATGGTGGCAACCATCGCCTTCTGCGGATGCCCGGCTGAACGAAGTACCGCATTCAGCCCCAGATAAATATGGGTGATGACATTCCCATAAAGAATCACTTTCATATAGTCACGGGCATAGCCCACCGTTTCGTCACTGCCTCCAAAGAAGTAAAGAATAGGATCAAGAAAAATAAGGGTTAATATGGTGAAAGCAAGCCCGATGATGATATTCAGTACCAGCACATTGCCCAATACCCGTTGTGCCGTATCATAATCTTTCTGCCCCAGTTTAACCGAAATCAGCGTAGCGGCTCCCACTCCAACCAAGGAGCCGAAAGCAGCGGCAAGATTCATAAGGGGAAAAGTCAGAGCAAGTCCGGAAATAGCCATCGGCCCCACTCCGTGACCTATAAAAATGCTGTCCACCATGTTGTAAAGAGAAGATGCAGTCATGGCGATAATAGCCGGAATGGCATACTGCATCAGAAGTTTTCCAATCTTTTCAGTACCCAGCGCAGTGGGTGTCTTTTGTCCTGTCATACCTATTGTTTTGAGGGTGCAAAGATACAAATCTATTTAGAATTAAAGGTGAAGAATAAAGAATAAGAGTTACAATGCCGTATTTCTAAGAAAAGTTTCGTATTTTTGCCTCCAAAATTGAGTTAATATCTAACGAAATGAACATATTAGAACTAAGTGAACAGGAAATCATCCGACGTAACAGTCTGAATGAACTTCGCGCGATGGGCATCGAACCCTATCCCGCAGCAGAGTATGTAACCAACGCTTTCTCAACCGATATTAAAGCCGAATTCAAAGACGACGAAGCACCTCGCCAGGTATCTGTAGCTGGCCGTATGATGAGCCGCCGCGTGATGGGCAAAGCCTCTTTTATCGAACTACAGGATTCTAAAGGCCGTATTCAGGTGTATATCACTCGCGATGACATCTGTCCGGGAGAGGACAAAGAGATGTACAATACTGTGTTTAAACGCCTGCTCGACTTAGGCGACTTTATCGGAATTGAAGGTTTCGTGTTCCGCACTCAGATGGGCGAAATCAGTATTCATGCACAGAAACTGACTGTACTTGCCAAATCGATCAAACCACTGCCTATCGTAAAATACAAAGACGGCGTGGCTTACGACTCTTTCGAAGATCCTGAACTCCGTTACCGTCAGCGTTATGTCGACCTGGCCGTAAACGAAGGTATCAAAGATATATTCATGAAACGCAGTAAGGTGTACAGTTCTATGCGCGAATATTTCAATTCGAAAGGCTACATGGAAGTAGAAACTCCTATTCTCCAGGCCATCGCCGGAGGAGCTGCCGCACGCCCGTTCATGACCCATCACAATGCTTTGGACATCCCACTCTATATGCGTATTGCCAGCGAGTTGTATCTGAAACGTCTGATTGTTGGTGGCTTTGAGGGAGTATATGAAATCGGTAAAAACTTCCGTAACGAGGGTATGGACCGTACGCACAATCCAGAATTTACTTGCATGGAGATATATGTAGCCTACAAAGACTATAACTGGATGATGGAATTTACCGAAAAGATGATTGAAAAGATCTGTCTGGACGTAAATGGTACTACTGAAGTAAAAGTAGGAGACAATATCATCAACTTCAAGGCTCCGTACAGACGCGTCACCATGCTGGATGCCATTAAGGAACATACCGGTTACGACTTGACAGGTATGAACGAAGCGCAAATCCGCGAAGTATGCCAGAAACTGAATATGGAAATCGACGAAACGATGGGTAAAGGTAAACTGATCGATGAAATATTCGGTGAGTTCTGTGAAGGAACTTATATCCAGCCGACTTTCATCACTGACTATCCGATCGAAATGTCTCCGCTGACCAAAAAGCACCGTACCAACCCTGAACTGACAGAACGTTTCGAATTGATGGTAAACGGTAAAGAATTGTGTAATGCATATTCTGAGTTAAACGATCCGATCGACCAGTTGGAACGCTTTGAAGATCAGATGAAGCTAAGTGAAAAAGGAGATGACGAAGCAATGATTATCGACAAAGACTTTGTCCGTGCATTGGAATACGGCATGCCTCCTACTTCGGGTATGGGTATCGGCATGGACCGCCTTACTATGTTGATGACCGGACAATCAACTATCCAGGAAGTATTGTTCTTCCCGCAGATGCGTCCGGAAAAAGTCGTACCGAAAGATAGTGCCGCCAAATTCATGGAGTTAGGCATTGCCGAAGACTGGGTGCCTGCAATTCAAAAAGCCGGATACAACCTGGTAGCCGATATGAAAGATGTAAATCCGCAGAAATTACATCAGGATATTTGTGGCATCAATAAGAAATACAAATTGGAACTGACTAATCCGTCAGTAAACGATGTAGCCGAGTGGATACAGAAAATTAAATAAATCAAGAATGAAGAATGGTGATGAAGAACCGGAACATTTGTCTCCCTATCTTTCATGCACCATTCTTCATTCTTCATTTTTAATTCTTAATTTATAGAAATGAAATTACC
>OGJY01001456.1_pt1 | contig 27553 bp, 19 predicted proteins | sample 1572231 | NCBI WGS metagenome assembly OGJY01 (sample SAMEA2582121, study PRJEB24529) | metagenome | biome: Human gut stool | place: China | collected 2011
CTTGATCTTTTGGCTACTTTTGGATCAAGCCAAAAGTAGGTTCAAAACTTTCTAAATTGGCACATTGCCACATTCTTTCTCTTCTTTGAAAATGACAACTCTTACAACCGGATTATCATTTTCGTTAAGTGTTCCTATAAACTCCTCTGCATTCCCTTTTAATTGCTTTTTCTCGTAAGCCTTTAATATAGAAGTAGCCTGAATCAAATTAGCCGTCATATTCTTTGCTATAGCAGAAGATGAACCATACTCCCATATATCCATGCCATATTCGGCGTCTAAAAAGCTCACTCTACTTATCTTGCCGGTTTCAAATTCATACTTCAGAAATGGAATCTTTCCACCTCCGGAGAAACTTATAGGAAACGAACCTATAATAACAAATTTATCCGTAGTTAATTCAGTAAACCAGATAGTTCTTGGTTCGGAAGCATGAATCGATGGCGTGCGGGTTAGTAGAGGAGTCAACCCTTTATCGGGCGATAGATGATACAGGGTATCAGACGATATATCCGCTATCATATAATCCTGCCCATAACGCATATTCTCGGTGTAATAAATGTAGATTTCCTGTTCAAGATTATCTACCTTCTTGAGCATACGGGTTGAATATCTTTTAGGTAAATGAATATTTAATACAGAGATCAGGCTGCCATCCTTTTTTGAAACAAGACGGTAAGGATCTTTCTTAGTCTCGTTTTCGCGGCCGGAATCAATAATAACATCTTCATATATAAGTAATGACTCATCGTTAAAGTTGAATATTTTCATATTATACTCAAATGTGTTTATCTTCAATGTGCGTCTATACTCCCCCTTTAGCGAGTAAACCTGGACAGACTGGGAGCACACATATATTTCTTCCTTGTTTTCATCCAGGATGGTACCTGTTTTTATCCATGAATATTCCTGACCACTCTGTCCAAGATGGTTGAAATGAGAATACAGTTTCCCGGTTCGGTCAAAAACGAATATATCACCTCTCCGGGGTTCGTGTATAAGAATATATTTGTCGGTGACAGCTGAAAGCGTAGCCATTCCACTTAACAAAATATCGTCGGTTGTTTCAAGCGGAATATATTCACTCTCAGCAATATCCTGCAAACAAATTTCTTCCTTTGGATATTGTTTAGAGATATCGATTACCGGCAAGTCTACTTTTACCGATCGGGACTTTTCTACCTGACATCCCATTAAAAAGAACGGTATCAGTAGAATGAGATTTTTAATCTTCATAGGCTATACCAATTATCATTTTATTATTATTCGGCATTCATAGCTTTCGCCGGATTAGTCTGTGCCGCTTTATGTATCTGCCAGATTAGTGTTGCCAGCGATATTCCGGCCGTAACGGTCAGGGCGAGGGCGAAGATCCACCAGGAGACAGGGGCTTTGTTGGCAAAGTTTTCCAGGTATTTGTTGATGGCAATCCAGGAGAGAGGCATAGCTACTAAAAAGGCTATACCTAATAATTTGTAGTATTTACGGAGGAGCATTTGCATGACTGTGACAGTGGTCGCCCCGTTTACTTTACGGATCGCAATTTCATGGTAACGCTGCTGCACATCAAACAGGGAAAGTCCGAATAATCCCATCGAAGAGATTAGAATAGCAATAAGGGCGAAGACTGTATAGATGCTGGTGATTTGTTTGTCTTTATTGTACAGATTGCGTATCTCATCCGAAATAAACGTGTAATTGAATTCATCACCTTCCACTTCTTCATGCAACTTTTTGAGGAATGCGATCGCTTCCTGTTCTTTCCCTTCGGAAATGTAAGCCATTAAAGGTTCACGCGGGTTACCTTTGTAATAGTAGTAAACCATAGGCATTGTCGCTTTGGATAAATGACCTGTATTGAAATCTTTGACGATCCCTATTACTTTGTATTTCCTGGGTTTCGTGAAATCGTCCATGTCGAAGATGACAAAAGCGCGTTCAGCTTCCAGCTCGGCATTGTCCAGGTTCTTGATATTGAAAAGCTTCTGAGCTGTTTCGTTGATTATGATATTATTATCCTTATACGAGTCGGATGTATCGTCCCACAATCGCCCTTCTTTTAAACGGATATTGAAAAGTTCGAAATACTTCTCCGAATTACTTTCGCAAACAACATCTTTATATTCTTCACCCGGAACTCTGATCGGACTGGTATAATGGGTCTTACTGCAAGGGGGCTCGCCGAATATATAGGTCTCGAACAGAGGGGAAGTGCTTAGTTGCTGTTCAAAGATCTCTGCTTTTCTATACGCCTCTTCCCGTTCTTTTATGGATATCCCGTCGTGTAGCAGTTGTGTCTTTATGATATTTTGCGTACGGTATCCGGGGTCGGCATTTACCATAAAGTCTAGTTGCTTGATAAAGAAGATAGAAACAACTATCAGGACAATCGTAATTGAATATTGTAAACCGAGAAACAGGGAGCGTGATACGGTGGAACTTCCGCTCTGATTGACTGAGCGAAGCGAGGTGATCGGGGCAGAGTAATTATACCGTATAAATGGATAGACCGATGTGATCAGTGGTAACAGGAAAAGTATCGACAGCGATAATAGCAGACTAAACTTTGTGTTTGATATAATAGGAATAGATAATATCCCATTGACGGTATCAATACTGAGTTCTATGAATATCCAGGCAATAAAGAGGGCGATACCTGTCATGAACAGATTCTCCAGATAGAGTTGTATGGCCACCTGATGACTGTTGGCACCGAATACTTTTTTCATGCCGAACTCGCGGGCTCGTTTTAACATTAATACCGTATAGATATTCACAAAGTTGAAGATACCGATGATAAGCAATAAAGCGGCAACGACCGAAAGGATGATGACATGCGTGTAATCCCCTTTCAAGCTGGCTTTGTAATAACATCTTACCTGTTTGTCGAAATAGAATTTCTTAATAGGGAAGAGCTGCATACGGATCAAAGTACCCCACGAATGCGCTTCCGTATATCGATCGAGTCGTTTGTTGATGGCATCGGGATCCGTATTCGGTTTCAGACGTACCAGTTGAGTACTTACTTTCATCCAGTTTTCTTGCAGTCCTTTAGACACCAGCAGGTCGAAAGGATAGGACACCTGTGTTTCGGGGTTCCCGAGAATACCTGTGACGATAGCGGTGTTGCCGGACGAATGGACGAGTGTTTGACCTATAGGGTCTGTTTTTCCGAATACTTTCTGAGCAAACTCCCGGGTTAATACCGCTTCGTCCGGCTGAGTTAATAAGGGTATATGGTTGGCTCTTAGAATGGGATAGGTGATAATCTTCAGGTAATTACTGTCGACAGCTAATAGTCTGGCATTGAATTTCTGATTGTCATAATTGATCTGATCCTGATCCATGCCGATATACGTTGTGTTTATTTCTACTGAAGCATCGGCTGGCAAGTCGGGTAAAGATTCGTCTGTCCGGCTGGCAATAAAGGGTTGTCTGTCGTTGTTGCGATCCAGTACAGTGTAATAAACCCTGTCCAAGTCTTTGATAAAATGATCTGTCGTTATTTCCCGGTGTATATATCTGCACAGGATGATCACGCAGGCCAGGCTCATGGCCAGACCTATTATATTGATAGCGGTGTACAGCCGGAAACGTGATAACGACCGGATAGCAAGCAGTAATATTTTCATGGTATCTGTTTTCTATATTCCTTATTTAAGTATCAGCTCTTCCGCATCTCCAAAAGTACTATATCCGGTGACAATAACCTTATCGCCCGGCTGCAAACCGCCTGTAATTTCATACTGCTGCGGATTCTGGCGGCCGATGCTGATGTTTACTTTCCGGGCTTTCGTGCCGGCTTCGTTCAGTTTATATATCCATTGTCCTCCGGTAGTCTGGAAGAAATCGCCGCGTGGGATGACCAGGGCTTCTTCCGGCTGTCCGAGTTCGACCTGCACGCGGAAACTCTTTCCGATACGTACATTCTCGGGAGACTCGTCGGTGAAAACGAGGTCGACATCGAAGTTGCGGTCTTTTACTTCCGGAACAACTTTGGTGATCCGCAGGGGATATTTCTTTCCCTGCCAGCTGATGGTAGCGGGAAGCCCCGTGGTGATCCGGTCGATATAATATTCGCTTAGCGAGGTATGTATCTTGAATTGATCCAACACTTTAATCTCGGCAATCGCTTCGGTGCTCTGTACCTGCTGGCCGGGGGTAACCTTCACAAAACTGAGCTGGCCGGCCAGTGGGGCGCGTACGATCAGGTTATCCATACGCTCCTGTGCACGGGCATACTTTTTCCGTTCGCGTTCCAGGTCGTTCTTCATCAGTTCGCTGCGGAGGATCGTAGCGGCACTGTCGTGGCGCAAGCCTTCCAGTTGCAGGGCCGTGCTCTGGGTTTTATAGACAAACTCGTCGCGCTGCACTTCCAGTTGGGCTTTGCTTTTCACGCCCATACGGAATTCTTCTTCGTCGAGGGCAAAGCTCTTTTTCAGGCGGTTCAGTTCGTACGTCGTCTGTAACGTCTGTTTCTGAAGGTCGAGGCTCTTCTGTTCCATCTCTATCTCTTTTTCCTGGTAGGAGATCAGTTGCTTTTCCCATTCGTCGCGCTGGTCGTCGATAATACGTATCAGATCCGGGTTCGACAGGGTCAGGATCGTATCGCCTTTTTGCATCATGGTGCCTTCTTCGGCTACGATACGGTCGACGCTACCTGCTTCACGGGTATTGATCTTGATGGTCAGGATCGGTTGAACTACACCTTCCACATCTACGTATTCCAGAAACTTATCGGCTGTCGCTTCGCCGATGATCAGGTTTTCGGCTTCGGTGCGTAATTTACGGCCGCCGGAAGCAACGATCGAGACGTAGACTAAAAGGATGATAAAGGCTACCCCTCCGGCGATGTGCCAGCGGTAACGGTAATATACGGGTTTCTTTTCAATAGGTTTGTCCATTATCTTATTTCATTAATTGTTCGTAATTGAATGTCAGTTCACGGCCTTGCTCGAAATCGTAACCGGTCATGCTGCGGAGTCCGTAATACAGGTTCCAGTAATTATATAAGGCATTGATATAATCCCTGCGTGCCCGGTCTTTTTCGGTGATGGAGGCGTTGAGGTCGAGGATGGTGGACTTACCTAGGAGGTATAGCTTCTGTGCAACATCGTTCCTGCGCTGGGCTGTCTGGTCGGTCTTTTGTGCAATGGCTACTTTATCGGCTTGCAGGTTGAACTGTTTGACCATCTTGATCACATTTAACTCGAAATCGTTGCGTGCCTGTTCCACGTCGGTATATACTTTGTCGCGGTTGCTGAGAGCTACTTTGACTTGCCCTTTTCCGACTCCCCAGTCGAGGATAGGGATGCGGATGCCGATACTGACTAATTGCTGATCCAGAGGACTACGGTAGGCCTCCTTCAGCTTCTCGTTCGTTTGGGTTAATCCGAATTGCATATACAGGTCGGCCTTAAATCCGCGTGACGCTTTGGCTACGGCCACTTTGTATTCGCTTTCGAGACGTTGACGCTGAAGTGATTCCGGTTCGGGATTGTTTTCGTAAGCCAGTTGGAGAGCTTGGTCTACCTTTACTTCGAAATGAGGTATATTCTCGCCGATGATCACCTGTAGCTCGGATGAATTGTTGATACCCAGATAGCTTCGTAATGCCTGGATACAGTTGTCCATTTCGATACGGGCATTCATCTTGTTGGTCTGTTCCGTCAGCAGGTTCAACTCCAGTTGCAGCATTTCGTTTTCGGTGATGGTACCTATATTGTAGCGGCCTTGTGCGTATTGATAGAGTGTATCGGCATTGGAATAATTATATTGTGCGATCTCCCAGTTTGTCTGTGCCGTAGCTAGCTGGAAGAACTGGTAAGTAGCTTGTGCGGCAACCAGTTCAAGCGTTTCCGTCAGGTTCTTTTTCGACTCGGTGTAACGGATCGGTTCGATTTTACGATCCCATTTGAATAGGTTGTATCCGAACAGGTTCTGTTCGTAACCGACCACGACAGGGGTGCTGTTATAGGAGCTTGTCTTCTCTGAAAAAAGATCCAGTCGCTGCAAGGCCGTTTTTACGAAAAGGGTACCACCCGTTAAAGAGACGTTCTGGTCGATCGTAAATCCTGCATCCACCATCAACTGATTACGGTGTACGAAACTTTCTCCTCCGTCCGGCAGAGTAACCGAACTGATCGACCGATTCAGCGAAGGAGTGGAGGTGAATGTCAGGCTGGGTAACTGTTGTGCCCGGAAAGTACGCCAGTTCCAGTAAGCTGCCCTGAATGAATGGCGGGCTGCGATTGCCTGGGGCGACTGCTCCTGAGCCAAGCGGATGGTTTCGGGCAACGTGAGACGTAATGTATCTTGCGGATAAGCCGAACCGAGGGTCAGCAGAGCAAGGATAACGGATATTATGTATGTTCTTGTATGTGTCATGCTTTCTTAAAAACAAATAATATGCCATGTTTTTAAAGTGTTGACAATTAGCTGTTAAGGCTGCATACGGTTTATGATCTCAGTGCGTCAGCGCACAAAAAACGTTCGTATTCGCACGTTCTTTCTCTCGTTTTAATGCTTATCTTTGACTCCGGTATTACTCGCTATAGGAGAAGCTCGCTCACTCTGGTTTGAGCGATGCGCTCACTCTGGCTAGAGAAGTGCGCTCTCCCCGGCTAGAGAAGCTCGCTCTCCCCGGCTAGAGAAGCTCGCTCTCCCCAGCTAGAGCGGTGCGTTCTCTCTGTAGCGGTAGGAGATACCAGGAAAACTGTTTATTAATAAAGAACAATATATGAAACAGGGAAAAATACTGATCATCGACGACAACGAGGATGTCCTCTTTGCCTTGAACCTACTGTTAGAACCGTATGTGGATCAGATTCGTGTTACCACACAACCCGAACGGATCGAGCATTTTATGGAAAGTTATGCGCCGGATGTAATTCTTCTCGATATGAATTTCCGTCGTGATGCCATAAGCGGACAGGAAGGCTTTACCTGGCTCGAAAAGATTAAGAAGATCGATCCGGATGCCGTTGTCCTTTTCATTACAGCCTATGCCGATACCGAAAAGGCAGTCCGTGCCATTAAAGCCGGCGCTACCGACTTTATTCCCAAACCCTGGGAGAAGGAGAAGCTGCTGGCTACCTTGTCTGCCGCACTGAAACTTCGGGAAAGCCGTACGGAAGTCCGTACCCTGAAACGGCAGGTCGCTGCTTTGGAAACGGCAGAAGAAGGCGGTTTTGAAATTATAGGCGAAAGTAATGCTATGCAGGAAATCTTCTCTACTGTAGAAAAGCTGCGGCATACGGATGCCAATATCCTGATCCTGGGAGAGAACGGAACGGGAAAGGATCTGGTTGCCCGTGCCCTGTACCATCATTCGCCACGTGCCGGACAGGTTTTTGTGGGGATCGATCTGGGAAGTATTCCCGAACAACTTTTCGAAAGCGAGCTTTTCGGTTATGAAAAAGGAGCTTTCACGGATGCACGCCGGGATAAGCCCGGACGGATGGAAGTGGCTACGGGCGGAACCCTCTTTCTGGATGAGATCGGAAACCTGAGTATGCCTATGCAGGCCAAATTGCTTACCGCGATAGAAAAACAGCAGATTACCCGCCTGGGGGCTACCCGTCCTATCTCTATCGATGTACGCCTGATTTGCGCAACCAATATGAACATTCGGAGTATGGTGGAAGAGGGCACTTTCCGCCAGGACTTGCTTTACCGTATCAATACGATCGAACTGCACATCCCGCCTCTGCGTGAAAGGGGGAACGATATCCAGTTGCTGGCCGATTATTTTCTGACCCGTTATGCCCGTAAGTATAAGAAGGAGATCAAAGGCCTGAGCCGTGATGCCCGTACAAAATTGCAGAATTATGACTGGCCCGGTAATGTGCGCGAGTTGCAGCATGCCATAGAACGTGCCGTTATCCTGTCTGACGGGCAAATGCTGAAACCGGAGAATTTCATGCTTCAACCGTCTGCCGCCAGGAAGAAGATCGAGACGGAAGAGCTCAACCTGAGTATTCTGGAGAAAGAAGCCATTGAACGCGCTCTGCGCCGTGCCGACGGAAATGTGACCCGTGCCGCTGAACTATTGGGTATTACCCGTTTTGCCTTGTACCGGAAACTCGATAAGCTGGGCCTATGAAACGGTATGTGATCCTGATAAAGATTATTCTGATCGTGCTGTTGTCGCTGGCAATAGCTTTCCTGCTGCTGAAAGGACTGTATTTCACAACGGTTATGATGGCGGCGATCCTGATCGTACTGGCTTGTTCTTTGTATTGGGATCAGCAGAAAACAATCCGCCGGATGGAGCATCTGATCGCTAATATCCATTATGGCGACCTGAATTTGTCTTTTCCGGTACCTTCATCGGATGGAGCGGAGGCACAGCTCACCCGTTCCATGAATGAGGCTTTAAACGCTTTCCGCTCAAGGCTTTATAATTCTGTTGTGGCTGAAGCGGAAACGGAAGCCTGGCAGAAACTGATCCGGGTACTTACCCATGAGATAATGAATTCTATCGCTCCCATCATTTCTTTGTCGGAGACGGTTACCGAACGGGCTGAATCGAACGGAATGAACGAGCGCGATTATGGAATCATGCTGCAAGCCATACAAACGATCCACCGTCGTAGTAAGGGCTTGCTCGATTTTGTTGAGAACTACCGGAAACTAACCCGCATCCCGGCGCCGACCATGCAGATATTCCCTGTGTCGGCCTTGTTTGACGACCTGCAAAAGCTGGTTCCGGTGAATGGCATCCATTTCATTTATTCTATTAAACCGTCCGAATTGAGATTATATGCAGACCGTGGTATGATCGAGCAGGTGCTTATCAACCTGTTGAAGAATGCGGTAGAAGCCTGTGGCGACAGCCCTTCTCCCGAAATACGTGTAGAGGCTTTCAGAAAGGATGGGATACCGGTTATAACCATATCGGACAACGGTAGCGGGATTGTGCCGGAAGCGTTGGATAAAGTATTTGTCCCGTTCTTTACCACCAAGCCGGGAGGATCGGGAATCGGGCTCAGTGTATGCCGCCAGATAATGAATCGTCACGGTGGTAATATCACGGTTACTTCCGAAATGGAAAAAGGTACCGTATTCACGATGCTGTTTCCCGGAACACGTGCTTTGTAAACTGCTGTTACAAAAGATCTACAATCTTCTTTTTCAGATCGTTCGGTTTGATAGGCTTCGCTACATATCCGTTGAATCCGCTCTGGCTGACTCGCTGTTCATCTTCGGCAAAAGCGAAAGCGGTAACGGCTATGATCGGGATTATCGTATTGCCCTTACGTATTTCCTCTGTTGCCTGATAACCGTCCATGACCGGCATCTTCAAGTCCATCAGGATCATATCCGGATGATATATTCGATATAAATCAATGGCTTCCTTCCCATTCCAGGCATGTAGCAGGTTGTAATCTTTCAGGATCGCTTTGATTAAAGTATAGTTGCTTTCATTGTCTTCGGCAATCAGCAAAGTCGCGGTTTTATTATCGGTCGGGCTTTCTGTGCTTACCTCTGTTTTATTCGTTTCCGCAACAGACACATGAGATTCTTCAATAACAGTGTCAGGCAGTGTGAACCAGAAAGTAGATCCTTGTCCCAGTTCGGAATCCACTCCGATCTCCCCGCCTAATTTATGTACGATCATCTGGCAGATAGACAAGCCTAAACCGGTTCCCTGTGCAAAGCTGTCCAGTTTGACGAAGCGTTGGAATACACTGTCTTTTATGTCTTTATTTATGCCGCATCCGGTGTCTGATACATAAAAGTACAGGTTGTTCCCCTTGTGTTTGTAACCGAAGTATATGCTGCCTTCTTTCGTAAACTTAATTGCGTTATTAATAAAGTTGGTTACTACCTGCGACAGGCGGTTCTTATCCGTCCTGATGATACAGTGAGGAAGTTTTTCAACAAATGAAACCTGTACGCCGTCAGCCGCTTTCAGCCGTGAGGTTTGTTCGATGTCGCATAACAACTGGTTGATATCGATATCGGAATAGACAAACTCAAGCGTATTAGCCTCGATCTTCGATAAGTCCAGAATATCGTTGATCAGCTGTAACAGCAACTCATTGTTATTGTTGATGATATTGATGTATTCGTCACGTTCTTCATAATTCTCAGCCATTGCCAGTAATCCGGAGAAACCGACGATTGCATTGAGCGGGGTACGGATTTCATGGCTCATATTAGCCAGGAAGGCCGATTTCAGGTGATCGGACTCTTCTGCTTTCTCTTTAGCCACGCGCAGCTCGCTCTCAACGATTTTTTGCTGTTCCAATGAATTCATCAGCATGTCTTTCAGCCTGTTGGTTCTGAACAGGAACAACAGGATCATTAAAAGGAAGATCAGCAAGATACAGGCAACGATCAGCAGAATCTCGAATCTGTATTTTATAAACAGATTGCCTTCGGTATTGATCAGGATGGAATTGGTCGGCAGAATGTTCTTATCGATGTTAAATTCTTTCAGTTTTTGGGCATCGAAAGTATAGACATTCGGAATATTGATTGCATGCAAATCCTTTTGTTGTATCTTACCGGCCTGTATATCGATAGCCTGTTTAGCCAGGTCTTTTCCGATCGGCCTGTATTCTGGGATATAACCGCCGATAGCCCAGTGGCTCAGTCCGGTGGATGTTAAGGTAAAAGCCGGTAGAGTGGGGTTACTCGACATCATGGTATAGGTGGCATTGCCTACATAATAACCGTCATTCACGTCGACACGCCAGGTACCCAGCAGGATAGCTGTTTCTTTAGGCAGTTTCTTAATTTGTTCGATGATGGTGTAGATATTATTTTTTCTACCATCCAGCAAGATCAGATTCAGATCGGGGAATGTTTTCATATCTTTCTTCACCAAAGCCTGTAGAGCGATACCTCCATAGCTGTTGTCTGTCACCAGGGCTATGTTTTTAGTGGAAGGGTAAAGACCTTTAATCAGTTGGATATTCTTGTTAACATCATAGGTATATAAGAATCCCGACAGGAAATGCCCCTGGCTGATATACCTTTCTATATCGATGCTTTCAGGATCCCATTCGGAAAGCACTTCGCTTGAATCAGGCAGGATAACCGCATTGCTGCTCACCATTCCGCATAAGATGGGTATTCCTTTTAAAACCGGCTCATCCTGCGATAAATAAGAAGACCAGGCTTCCTGTCCGAGAATGATGGCAACCTCCGGGGTGTTTTCATTCTTGTATTTATTGAGCAAAGCATTCATTTTGCTTTTCCACAGGGGGGCTTCCGGCAGGCTCTTACAGTTCATGTTTTCGATGATAACGGGAGCAGTTCCGCCCAACCGTTTATATTCTTCCATGAATTCGGAGATATTCTGGGTTGTGTTCCGGGTATCCGGATTATACGAACTGATAATGAGGATCGGATGAACCTCTTCGGCTTGTGTCGGGGTAGCACATACAAGACACACAAGTGTGAGCAGGATTTGTATGTGGTATATAATATTATTTAGAACTGCTTTGTGCATTGATTTTCCCCAAGCAAATTATTATTTGTTTTTCCTGGTTACAAAAATAGGAATAATTTACTATCTATTGCAGAACTATGGTTAATAAAAACATAAGAAAATCAAGGCTATTATATTTCAATCATAATGCCGATGCTGGGTAATAGCGTGCCGGTCATGCGCTCTATCGGTTTTAATTCATACCGTTGCTTCTCCCGAGGGGCTTCGGGGTTCAGTATTTTCCCTGTTTTGATATAGACATCCTGCTCTTTATACTTAGAATTAAGTACGTTCTGTATGTCGATATATAGTCCGAGCATCACTTTTTTCAGATAAAACGTTTTGTCGACACGCAAGTCCAGTTGGGTGAACGCTTTCAAACGTTCGCTGTTAAAACGGCTGTAATCGTAATAAAGACTACCGCTGGCATCCCATGCCTCTACATAACTACTTTTTTCTACATCATAGGGAGTGTAAGGTGCACCGCCTACAACCCGGAGTTTAGCTCCTACGTCCCAGTTCTTAGGGAGTGAGTAAGTTCCGCTGAAGGTAAGCAGATGTTTGTTATCCCAGGCGGAGGGCAGGTATTTCCCCGTGTTCCGTCCATCTTTATATTCGCTGCGGACATAGGTATAGGACGCGATGAAGGTAAGACCTTTGTAATTATACCAGCGCCCCATCAATTCGACCCCATAGGCACGTCCGGTAGCAGTGGCGGTTACGGCTTCATTTCCCAATACGCCGTAATCCGTACCTTTGGATGCCAGAGGAATACTGTCGATAACCGACATCGGGTAATGATCATAGTGCTTGTAGAATCCTTCTGCAGTGAATTTTAGGTAAGAGGACGGACGGTATTCCAGTCCCAGTCCGGCCTGGTCGCTACGGATGTATCGCAGTTCATTGGCTTTGTTTACATAATTGCCTTTTTCGTCCTTGAATCCCATGACGGTATAAGGAGGTAATTCGTAGTAACGTCCCAGATTGGCATTCAGATACATGTCTCCAACCAGGCGGTAAGACAGCGAAAGACGTGGCGACAGCTGATCGAGCATATTATTCATTCGGGATGAATAATTGTTGGCATCCGTACGCAGCCCCAGTGAGGCGGTGAAACGTTCGTTCACGCTTTCGTAGATCGCGGTAGCATATAATCCCCATTTCCAGATCCCCAGGTCTGTCTGGTAGTTGATCTCTTTCGGTATCGTGGTGAATTGTTTCTGGAAAGTATTGTTCGTATATTCCGAATAATCGATGTTTCCCCCCACATGCAGTTGGATATAAGGCAGGCGGAAGATATTTTCACTGCGGAACTTGTTTTCTATTTCATCCGAACGGTAATTTAGCGTGAGGTTTGCCGGTGAGCTCTCGTCATTATCACGATACTTGATGTTTTTATTGTTCATCTGGCTGCGGCTGACGATAAGAGAGTAGATATTACGACCGGTATAATGCTTATACACAGCCCCCAGCGTATAGGTTTTCTGTTTGACAACCGGCAGATAAGCCAGGATGTACTGGTTCTTTTCGCTCATATCCTTCATTCCGGTATTCAGCTTCATGTCGTCTATCGCGCCGAGCCCGAGAAAGGTCAGCTCGTTTTTCTTGTCGAAGGCATGCTTGATCTTGAACTGGGCATCCGTAAAGGTCGGAAGGAAAGGCAAACCGATCATATCGAACAGGAACTGGAGATACGAACGGCGCACGGAAACCTGATAGGTCGTTTTATCCCCCAACGGGCCATTAGCCGATACGCCCACATCGGAAGCTCCGAGTGTACCCCGCAGGGAGAACTTTTCTTTATTCCCGTCCTGCAACTTAAAGTCGAGAACAGAACTGAGCGCATTGCCCCTGGCGGCAGGAAAAGCCGCGGAATAGAAGTTTACTTCGCGTACAAAGTCCGGATTGATGATACCGACCGGCCCGCCGGAAGCTCCTTGCGTGGAGAAGTGATTGATATTAGGTATCTCGACCCCATCCAGAAAGAAACGGTTTTCGGACGGCCCGCCACCTCTTACCATCAGGTCATTGCGGAAGGCGGCAGTGGATGCCACTCCGGGAAACGATTGTACGACACGCGAAATATCCCGGTTTCCCCCCGCACTCTTTTCTATCTCCTTAAAACCGATAACACGCAGGCCGAGCGGGCTTTCTGCCGTTTTACGGAAAGGGGAAGCTACAATATTCACTTCCTGCAGGCTTTCGCTGGAAGTTTCAAGTTCGACCGGGAAATAGACATCCTTATTAGCCACACGGAACTCGGCTGTAACAACCGGTTTATATCCGAGGAAAGAAGCCTGGAGGCGATAACTTCCGGGTGCAACGCCTGTGATCTCGAAGTTTCCGACAGAATCGGTTGCCGTCCCCTGTGATGTGTTCCAGATCAATACGGTAGCATAAGGGATCGGTTCGCCGCTGGCCGTTTCTTTTACGATCCCTTTTATAGAATAACTCTTTTGAGCCTGTACGATTGGGATGCAGGCAAGAAATAGTAAAAAGGCGAAGAGCTTCTTATTCATCTTTGTATTCTTATTAGAAAAGACAAAGATATATAAAAACTACAACTACGGATCATATACGATCCTGTTTGCCTTACTTTACAGGTTCTTTTTCATGATCAGCAGGTTTTCATCATCCAGACGTTGATAAGAAACTTCGTTCATGATGCTGCGGATAAGAAAAATACCAAGTCCACCGATCGCTCGTTCTTCGATCGGCAAATTGATTTCGGCGTCAGGAACCTGGGTCGGATCGAATAACTGCCCTCTATCTGTTAGTAAAAATATTAGTTGTTGTGGGCAGGAAGTTACCTTCAACAATATTTCATGTTGTTCTCCTTCCGGGTAGGCATACATGATGATATTGGCTACAGCTTCTTCCAGCGCCAGGTTTATATTCATCGTGGTCTCTGAAGACAGATTAAGTTCCTCACCCAATTCTTCAATGAATTCATATAAATGGGATATCTCTGCCAAATCATTGGCTATCCTGATTTCTTTGTTCATTTTCATAATGGATCCTTTCTTATTTACTAGTTTCCGGTTCGTAATGTATTGCTAATATTGTTATGTCATCGCTTTGATCGGCCATTTGTACATGGAAAGCGACCGAGCAAATGATCGTGTTTACCATTGCATGTATATCCTGATGGGTATTGGCAGCTAGTGTCTTTACGAGATTCTTTTCTCCGTATAAATCCTTTGCCGTGTTTTCCGCCTCGGTTATACCGTCGGTGTAAAGGAATATTTTAGTCCCTTTTTCAAGATTGATTATCTCGTCTGAATATACATAATCCGGCATAATACCTGCTATTAAATGCTTTTTCATATCCAGTAAGGACACACTTCCGTCAGGGAGGATCAATGCAGGAGGGTTATGTCCTGCGTTGCAAAGTTTCAGTATCCCGGTCTGTAAGTCTAATATGCCGACAATCAGTGTGATAAACATATTCGACTCATTATTTTCTGAAATGGAATTGTTCATAGCGGTTACGATTTCAGCGGGCGACTCTATCTTACGGGAGATCGTGCGGAACAAGCTCCGTGCAATGGCCATGAACAAAGATGCCGGAACCCCTTTTCCCGATACATCCCCGATGATAAAGTAAAGCCGGTCGCCTTCAATGAAGAAATCATATAAGTCGCCTCCCACTTCCTTAGCCGATTGCAATATGGCATACAAGTCCACATCATGACGCCCCGGGAAAGGTGGAAACGTTTTGGGAACCATTCCCATTTGTATCTCTTTGGCGATAAACAGTTCGCTTTCAATCCGTTCTTTACTGGCTGTCGTTTCACGTAGCTTGATCACGTAATCGAATAATGACTGTTGCATGTAGGCTAGCGAATCGCGTAAAGTCTTTATTTCATCATGCGAATATACCTGTGGTAACTCTACATTGAACCGGCCGGTAGCAATGACCCGTGCCGATTGTGAGAACTGAGCCAGAGGATTGACTAACCGGTGGATGATGATATAAACAATAAAAAACAGGATCAGCATGCTGGCCAATGAAACAATGATTATATTTTTGGATATGGTATCCAGTTCTTTTAAGATAATATTGGGTGGACAGACATTGCCGACCGACCAGCCGATATGAGGAATAGATGTATAAAAAGTATAGACAGGCTTCCCGTCCAGTTTTATAAAGGCAGTTCCGGTATAGCCGGCCAACATCTCCCTGCCGATCTGTTCTTTTTCCAGATTTCTACTGGCCAGGGCATCGGTTAAGATCGTTTCATTCATTATTTTGTCACGATCGGGGTTTGTTAAGTAACTACCGTTGCGACTCAATAGAAAAGTGAAACTGGAATCATATGGTTTTAACTGCAACACCATATCTGTGAATTGGGACAGCGAAATGTTAGCTGTAAAGATGGCATAAACTTCCCCAGCCTTATCGTATAGAGGCATAGAAAATGTAGTCATAATGAAATTCCCCCCTCCCTGGTCGTAATAAGGTTCGCTCCAGTATTTCTGTTTGAGCAACTTAGGGATCAGGTACCAATCCATACAAGGGTAATCATAGCTTGAGCTACCCAGTACCGTGCATTCGGTCTTTCCGTTCATTAGTGAGACATACGGCATGAAATATTTCCCTTTTTCTTTGTAATAGTCGGGTTCGAACGCAATTCCGCTACTTACGATAAGGTCATTGTTTTCGGCTACCGCCGTAATGATACGGAACAATGAGTCCGGCTCGGACAGATTCTCTTCTACCATCCAGCAGGACTGGGCCACGGTTGTCTCAACTGTTTGCAGTAAGTCACCGATCTTGGTAGCCATATTCTGTAATTGCCCGTGTGTATCTTTTATGGCAAAGTCTGTTACCTTTTCACGGCTGTATGTGTAAAATAGTGTGATGATAACGATAAATACCACCAGTGTGAACGATAGTACACAAATGCTCATCCGGCTGGCAAAAGACTTAAGTTGAAAGTATTGTCTGAAAGGATGCATAAGATAGTTATTTAACGAAATCAGTATAATGTATATTCTCTCTTTCCAGCCTATTCAACAGGATATCTGAAGCTGATTCGAAATCTTCCGGACTCAGGAGGTAAGTTCGTTTGTTACAACTTTTATCAACTTGCAACCGGAGAATTTCTTCCATCATTTTACGCTGATGGTAACGGTTGGTTCCGATATTATTTTCGTGCACAATGTCCATCACGATATCCAGTGCTTTCTCTTTGTGTTCGTTGGCCCATTCCCATCCCCGGATACTGGCGCGTACGAGTTTGGAAATGATGTCCGGGTGAGCCTGGTAGAATTCATCGGTGACGTATAGTCCGTCTTCCGGCAGATCATACCCATAGTTGGAGAAGTGCAGCAGATAAGTATCGTCCGGCCGTAGCCCGTATTCAGCCAGTTGCAGATATTCATTGTAACTGCCTACAAGGCATATATCGACGGCACCTGCTAGAAAAAGATTGACACCGCTGTTGAAACGTATCCATTTGCAGTTGAGTTGGTAACGTGCGGAAATCCGATCCAGTAAATTCTGGCTCAGATGGTTCCACACGGCTATATCCTTCTGTTTCAGAGATGCGATATTATTTAACGGATGACGGCTTACCAGCATCAGGCTGTTCTCCTGCGAGGTCTGCATTATATTGATGATCTTAGCACCGGAAGCACGAGCCGTCAGGGCGAAAGACAAGTTCATAACGGCTACCTGGCTTTTCCCACTCTGCAAGACAGAAAAGGAACTTTCGGAAATGGCCGGATGTATAATACGTACATCGAGCCCTTCTTCTTTGTAGAAGCCCATTTTATCTGCCACATAATAGCCTGTAAACTGAGCCTGTGCTGTCCACTTTGGTGTGATAGTGATACGCTGTCCCTGTATTGTGGGTACATACAGAAGAATGAGCAACAGGAAGAAAATGTATTGCCTCATCATAGAATCATTAATGTATGGTGAACAGCGATGAACAACCTGTCATATCGAAAATATTGCGGATTTCCGGTAATACGCCTTTAAGTATGAGCTTTCCGTGCAAGCTGTCTACTTTCTTTTGCATCAGGATAAAACAACGCAGGCCGGAACTGCTGATATAGGTCAGTTCTTCGCAATTGAGGATAATTTTTGTCGTGCAGTTATCCAGTACAGGACGGATCACAGATTCGAATTTACGTGCATTCATTGTATCCAGGCGTCCTTCGGCGGTAATAATGACTCCGCCGGCAACCTTACAGATGTTGGTATTCAATGTGCTTTCGGGCTCATCGATCGTGCCTAGTCCCTTTGTCAGCATCAAGAAATGTTGTGAACCGTCGGTATGATATGCCACTTCATCCATTGTTCTGAAGATCAAGAAAAAACCGAGTCCTCCGGTAAGCATATCTTCTAAGGATGACTTGTCGGAACCTTCAAGCGGCAGTGTCGGGTCGAAAAAAAGCCCGTTGTTTATTATCATGCAGTTAATATCTCCGTTTACCTGGCTTATTCTAAGTTTAATTTTACTCTTCTCTCCATTCGGATAAGCATGGTGGATGATGCAACTGACTGCCTCTTCTACTGCAAGGCAAATTCGTCTTGTTGTGGCGGAAGGCACGAAAAGAGCTACCCCTATCGATTCTAAGAATCGGGTAATTCTGATTATTTCTGATAAATCGTTTTCAATGATAATTTCTTTCTCCATTTTCTTATTGAGATAATAGTCTGTGTTTATACCGGGATCATTCGTGATGAGCCGCAAAAATAGGAGGAAAGTTTGGAATGCTTTGTTTATCTTAGATGTTCGGTTTTGACAAAAGGTATAAATCTTTTTGCAATTCGTATATTCGGGACGGTTTTACTGTAATTTGAGCCACTCTTTGGGTGTCATTCCTGTTACTCGTTTAAAAGTTCTGCTGAAACTGGCGACATGCGAGAAGCCGGATTCGGAAGCTACCACCTCCTGCTTCATTAACGGATTTTGTTGCATTAGTTTTTGTGCATAGCCGATGCGGCAGCTATTGATATACTCGGAAAAGGTACATTGGTATTTCTCATTTATCAAGCGGGATATATAGCAACGGTTGGTTTGTATCATCGCCGCTACTTCGTCCAGCCGGAGATCGCTTTTCAGGTATATTTTATCTTCTTCGATCAGGTTGGTAAAAAGAGAGACAAGTCTGGGGTTATAGCTTTTTCTTTCCTCACAATCGTCGGTAAGGGGATTGCTGTTTTGTTCTTCGGCAAGATCGGCTTGTGCAAGCTGCCGGGCAAAGTCTTCCGCCGTATATTGGATATGATAGCCGGCATAGGCCAGTATATAGCTGGAGATGGCGAAAAAGATAAATATCGTATTTACATACAACGGACGCGAGTTATAACTGTTCAGGTCGGCTAGTACGGCTATGAATGTAAGCAACGAATAGATCCCGGTAGCTGCAAAAATAAAGTAAAAGTTCCGTTGGAAATGTTCGTCTGGATTGGAATAGAACTCCTTTAGCTGGCGGCGATATTTGATGATACGGTATGAAAAGTAAATAAATGCAACCAGCGTTTGAATGCTTATAACTATAATGAAAAGCACTTCATTCCAGAAATATTGCAGTTTAAACAAAGGATAGTCGGCCGGGAAATGCTTTTCTCCATAGTTAAACAGGAAATCACGGGCGTAGATGATGGAGTTTTCTTTTCCCATCAACAAATAACCGATAGCCGTCAACGCTGTTAGTATGAAGGGAGGTGCAAATGCCGGTATGAACCACCACCGGAACCTCTTTGTATCCGTCAACAGTTTGGCATAGACCATGTGGAGCGGATAAAGCATCGGAAGGAAAAAAGTATAAACGATGTCCTGCTGATAACGGTTTTCATAATCGGTATCAGACACGAAGAAACTTCCATATATATAAAATACTACAGAACAAAACAACAGATCGATTGCTAAGACCCTCTCGGTCCGATAGTTTTTGCCTTTCTTTATCAGCAAGGCGAACGCCCAGAACAGACTGACAAAAGAAGGAGTAGAGAGGATGAAATATTGCAGCATGTATATATGTTACTAGTAATGATTTTGCCCGCAAAAGTAATCAATTCTATATTTTTATATCTTTGCAGAATCAAAAAAATAATGAATGCGTAAGAAAATCAGATGAGACGAGAACTACAACAGACGGCAGACGGTAGCCATACCTTATTTATTCCCGAAATGGACGAGCATTATCATTCTGTGAACGGGGCGGTACAGGAGTCGCGCCATGTATTTATTGAAGCCGGATTGCATCATCAGGTTAAAAAAGATATTACTGTTTTCGAGATCGGTTTCGGAACGGGACTGAATGCTTTTCTTACGCTACTCGATGCAGAAGAGAATAATCGTACGGTAAACTATTACTCCATCGAACTCTTTCCGCTCGAACCGCAGCTTGTACAGGCTCTGAATTATGGCGAAGTGATCTGTCCCGGAAAGAAAGAACTGTTCAGTGCCTTGCATGCAGCCCCGTGGAACGAACCCGCAAACATCACCGGTCATTTTACTTTACATAAAATACAAGGCGACAATAACAGTTGCGAACTGCCCGGAGGAATAGACCTTGTCTATTTCGATGCCTTCGCCCCCGATAAGCAACCTGAAATGTGGAACCAGGAAATATTCAATAATCTATATGCACACATGGCGGAAGGAGGTCTCCTGACCACCTATTGTGCCAAAGGAGTAGTACGGCGTATGATGCAAAAGGCCGGGTATTCCGTTGAAAGAATACCCGGCCCCCCGGGAAAGCGCGAAATGCTTCGTGCTATGAAGTAATTATAAAAGTGCGTCGATCTTAGCTACATAAGCAGGCTTCTGTGCTGCACCAACTTGTTTGTCAACCAGTTTTCCGTCCTTAAAGAACAGTACTGTCGGGATATTACGGATTCCGAACTGGGCAACTACGTCATTGTTGTTGTCTACGTCCATCTTTCCGATGGTAACTTTACCTTCATATTCGGTAGCCAATTCATCGATGATCGGGCCTACCATGCGGCAAGGACCGCACCATTCTGCCCAAAAATCAACGACCATGGGCTTGCCAGAGTTTACCAACTCTTCAAAATTTGCATCTGTAACTTCTAGTGCCATAATTGTATATCTAATTTAAATTGTTCCCAATAGAGGTGCCAAAAGTACTAATTCTTTCTACACCGCACAACTTTAGCCATTAATTTTAAAATCAATATTTTCGTTCTCCTGAAGGAACTCCACCAGCTTATGCGTTACATTCAGCCGGATATTCTGCGAGAAGAAACTTTGTGAAATATTATGTTCTCCGTCAACCACTCTAAAATATAACAAGCTCTGTCCCGGATTGTTTTTGATCAGCACCGATAATTCATTGACTGTGGGCTCGTCGAGGTCGTGGATCGGCAAGGTGATGCTTATCTTTTCGATCAGCTTGTCTTTTTCGTCCTGCAACAGGCGGATGGAACCGATATTGAAGTCGAGCTCATTCTCGTTCCAGCGGCGGGGCTCTACACGGGCAGTGATGAGCAGGTACATACCGATCTTGCAATACTTGCTGTATTCGATGTAGTTATTACCGAACAGGGCAATTTCGCCACTACCGGTAAAGTCCTCTATCTTAACCACTCCATAAGGTTTTCCTGTCTTGGTCATACCTTCCCGGAAGTCGGTCACGATACCACCTAGCAGCATTTCGCGTCCTTTCAGGCTTTCACGGTCGCTGATCTCGGCCATACCCGTATTACATACATAGGTTAATACGATACGGTATTCGTCCAGTGGGTGGGCGGACAGATAGATACCTATCAATTCCTTTTCCTTGTTCAGACGTTCCAGATCGCTCCAACGCTGGCAGACCGGAATCTCCGGTTTGGAGATGGCAACAAGCAGGTCGTCGCCGCCAAATAAAGAGTTGGCGGCAGAACTCTTATCCATCTGGAACTTATTGCCGTAGCGTACCAGTGTGTCCAGAAAGAGTTCGCCTTTACCTGTTTCGGCAAAGAACTGTTCGCGCTGAATGCCGAAATTGTCGAAAGCACCCGCCAGTGCAAGCGATTCGATGTTCTTCTTATTACAGGAGGAGAGGTTGACACGTTCCACAAAGTCGAAAATATTCTTATACGGGCCGTTCTTCTTCCTTTCTTCAATGATATTGAGTACAGCCGATTCGCCAACCCCTTTTACGGCTCCCAGTCCGAAACGGATGTTCTTATTCTTATCTACACTGAACTTCAGGATCGATTCGTTTACGTCCGGCCCTAATACCTGCATACCCATCGCCTTGCATTCGTCCATGAACTTCGTGATATCGACGATGTTGGATAAACTTCGGCTCAGTACGGCAGCCATATATTCAGATGGATAGTTCGCCTTCAGGAAAGCAGTCTGGTAGGCCACCCACGAATAGCAGGTAGCATGGCTCTTGTTGAAGGCATAGGATGCAAACTTCTCCCAGTCAGACCAGATCTTTTCGAGTGTCTTGGCCGCATGACCGTTCTTCTGACCGCCATCCATAAACTTCGATTTCAGGTGGTTCATCTTGTCGATCAACTTCTTACCCATCGCCTTACGCAGGGCGTCACTCTCACCACGGGTGAAGTTAGCCAGCAAACGCGACAGAAGCATGACCTGTTCCTGATAGACCGTAATACCATAGGTATCTTTCAGATATTTCTCCATGATGGGGATATCATACTCGATCGGCTTACGTCCGTGCTTACGGTCGATAAAGTCCGGAATGTAATCCATAGGCCCCGGACGATACAGGGCATTCATGGCGATCAGGTCTTCAAACTTGGAAGGTTGCAACTCCTTCAGGTACTTTTGCATACCTGCGGACTCAAACTGGAATGTTCCGGTGGTCTTACCGTCGCAATACAGTTTATATGTTGCCGGGTCTTCCAGGCTGATATGGTCGATATCCAGGGTATCTCCGGTCGTCAGCCGGATGTTTTCAATCGCTTCTTTGATGATGGACAAGGTTTTCAGTCCTAAAAAGTCCATCTTGATCAGTCCGGTTTCTTCGATTACCGAACCTTCATATTGGGTAACCAGCATCTCTTCGCCGGTTTCCTTATCTTTGGCGGTACTTACCGGAACCACATCCGATATATCATATCGTCCGATGATGACCCCGCAGGCATGTACACCCGTGTTACGCACGTTACCTTCCAGCATCTGTGCATATTTTAATGTATCGCGTGCCAGCGGATCGCTTCCGGTTGCCGCTTCGCGCAGTTCGGGCACGTAGTTGATCGCGTCTTTCAGCTTAAACTTCTTCATGTCCGGTATCTTATCCGGCACCAGCTTGGCCAGGCGGTTCGATTCGGAAAGCGGAAGTTTCTGGACACGGGCTACGTCCTTGATAGCCGATTTGGTTGCCATCGTACCGTAGGTAATGATATGCGCTACCCGGTCGGCACCGTATTTTTCCGTTACCCAGCGCAGCACTTCGCCGCGGCCGTCATCATCGAAGTCGGTATCGATATCGGGAAGGGAGATACGGTCAGGATTAAGGAAACGCTCGAACAGCAGGTCGTATTTGATCGGGTCGATCTTGGTGATCCCCAGACAGTAGGCCACTGCCGAACCGGCAGCCGAACCACGTCCCGGGCCTACCGATACGCCCAGTTGTTCGCGGGCGGCGGCAATAAAGTCTTGCACGATAAGGAAGTAGCCGGGGAAACCCATCGTCTTCATGATGTGCAACTCGAAATCCAGACGTTCTTTCACTTCGTCTGACAAGTCTTCGCCATAACAAACCCTGGCACCGTCGTAAGTCAGCTTCTTCAGATAGTCGGCTTCCAGCTTGATACGGTATAGTTTGTCGTATCCGCCCAGTTTCTTTATTTTGTCTTTTGCATCCTCTTCGCTCAATACCACATTTCCGTTCTCATCGCGGGTAAACTCTTCAAACAGGTCTTGTTCAGAGAATTTTTCGCGGTACGACTCTTCCGTCCCGAATTCTTCCGGAATAGCGAAGGTCGGCATGATAGGGCCGCTGTCGATCGAGTAGAACTCCACCTTGTCGGCAATCTCGAGCGTATTGCTGAGTGCTTCCGGCAGGTCGGCGAAGATGGTATTCATTTCGGCTGTCGTCTTCATCCATTCCTGTTTGGAGTAGCGCATACGGGTCGGGTCGTCGAGGTCTTTCCCTGTACTCAGGCAGATCAGACGGTCGTGTGCCTCGGCATCTTCCGCATTCACGAAATGGACGTCGTTGGTTGCAATCAGCTTGACGTTATGTTTGCGTGCCAGTTCGATCAGCACTTTGTTTACTTCCTGTTGTTTGGGATAGGTGGTGCAGTCGGCGTTCGGGTCGTGTGTCTCGTGCCGTTGCATTTCCAGGTAATAATCATCACCAAACAGATTTTTGAACCATAGGATCGACTCTTCCGCCTTATCTATCCGGTCGTGCATGATATGCTGCGGGATCTCTCCTCCCAGACAGGCCGAGCAGACGATCAGGTCTTCATGATACTTTTCTATCAGTTCATGGTCGATACGCGGACGTCCGTAGAAACCTTCTGTCCACGAGATGGATACCATCTTGATCAGGTTCTTGTAGCCGTTCATATTCTTAGCCAGCACGATCAGGTGGTAACCGCTTCGGTCTTCCTTCGTCGTTTTATTGTGCCTTCCGTTGCGTGCACAATAACATTCGCAGCCGATAATGGGCTTGAATATTTTTTTCTTTTCCGCTTCTATCAGTGCCGGCAGCTCCTGAAGATGTACCTGCTCTTCGGCGGTAAGTTCTTCTTTTGCTTTGAGTGCTTTCAGTTCTTTTTCAAAACCTTTGATAGCTCCGAGCGGTTTGCCGTTCCTTTTCGAAACTTTGTTGAAGAACTCTTTTATACCGAACATGTTACCGTGGTCGGTAACGGCAATGGCGTTCATTCCATCCTTTTGTGCCTTGTCGATCAAGGCGTCAATAGAAGCTTGTCCATCCAGTAGCGAATACTGGGTATGGACATGTAAATGTATAAATGGTTCCATATATTGTTTAAAATACTTTTATTTTGTAACACATAAATAAGTACCTAAGTTTCTTTCTTCCGCATCAAAAGATGCACCGATTTTGATCAACTGGCGTCCATCGGCAGAATAAGGAATCTGATAGCCTTTTTCATCTATTTGGCGGAGTGCTTTTTCAGCACTTCCATCCAGCTTGAATTCGAAAACATAAATATAGTCTTTTGTTTTGACTACTGCATCGGCACGGCCTTTGGCGCTTCGGATTTCGGCATCGCAAAACTGTCCCATTAATTTGAATATCAGATAAAAAACCACCTGATAATGGCGTTCTGTCCTGTCGTTCAACTCATAAGGGAAGTCTGCAAAGAAAGCGCGGATACGGCTCATGAAAGCATCTACCTTTCCTGACTCCAACTCCTGAACAAACTTGCCGATGTAAAAACCTCTTTCATCTTCAGATATGGATGAATAGAAAGGAGTAATGAAATTAAGGAATCCATAACGAACTTCCTCATTGGGAAATTCCAGTTTATAAAGCTTGAAGCGTGGATCATAATCTTTTATAGTCAGATATCCACTCTGATAAATAAGTGGTATCGGATTATTTCTTTCTGCTCGGTATTCGCTGAAGGAGGAAGTCTGGGTTTCTACGCCATCGATTAAGACACGCAGATCGAATTCGCTTTTTTGTAATAACTCGACGAGGAAAGTGGGTGTTCCGGTCTGGAACCAATAGTTGCCGAACTCCCTTTTCTGTAAAGCACTTAATGTACTGAACGGATTGAATACCCCTTCCCGATTGTGGTGGAAATGATAACCATCATACTGCTTAGTCATCATATGTATTGTCTCTTCCCATGTTAACGACTGTACTTTCCCGAGATGCTCCAACTCAGGAGTAAAGTTGTCTATTAATTCTTTATGGGTGATCCCGCAAAGAGTAGCATAGTCGTAGTCGAGACTGATGTCATTCAACTGATTCAGATCGCTGAACACACTGACCTGTGCAAATTTCGTTACTCCTGTGAGGAAAACAAACCGCAGGTATTGGTCAGCACTTTTCAGCACTCCGTAGAATGATTTCAATGTCATACGGAATTCTTTATTCAGTGCTTCATCGCTGATCGTTTGCAGGAGAGGTTTGTCGTATTCGTCAATCAGAACGACAACAGACATTCCTGTTTTCTCACAGGCACGGCGGATGATACCTGAAAAGCGATCAGAAGGTGTTTGCTCTCTCGTTTCCCTGCCCCATGTGTCTTCCCAAATGAACAGGTGTCGTTCTAAAATCTGGTTGAGACGTTCAGTCGAATCATATTTTTCCGCATTCAAGTCCAGATGCAATACCGGATATGTATTCCATTCTCCTTCCAGTTCTTCAATAGCTAACCCTTTGAACAATTCTTTCTTACCTAGGAAATAAGCCTCGAATGTGGAAATCAGAAGACTTTTACCAAAACGTCGGGGACGGCTCAGGAAATAGGGATTCGCGATCTGTGCTAATTGCCAGACCAAATCTGTTTTATCGACATAGGCATAATTCCCTTTCCGTATTTTCTCGAAACTTTGTATGCCAATCGGTAATTTCTTTAGAACCGTACTCATAACTCCGGATAGCTTTAGTTTGTGTTTCCTATATACCTAACAAAGGTACTACTTTTATCGGAAAAAAACATTCTGATTTCCAAAACAGGCCTGTCTTTAACTATCCTGTTTGAAAGTTTCCTCAAACCGTAGCATTAATGCGGGTGGTGTGATCTGGCGTATCAGTTCGTTTTTCACAAACAGATAGTTGCATAGATAAATAATGTTATTAAATGATATATCCATCCGGAGATCATGCTTGATCAGTTCATGCAGGATCAGGGATCGTTCTATTTTATAAAAAGCCTTGGCGAGCTCTTTATCGAAATTGAAAAGAGCGATGATATCCGGTGAAAGCGGTTCGAGGGTGAACCGCAGGCGGAATTTGTTCCGCAGCATTCCCGTCCAGTTCCGGCTCTTATAATGCTGATAGGAAATTTCTTCAAACAGTTTGAAGAGCGTACGGTCGCTGGTCTCGAGTGTGGCGTGAATGCCGTTCAGCATAATGGATTCTTCTTCCAGTGACTGCCATTCTGTTTTGCATTTATACCGCATATTATGCTCTATCTCGTGCCAGCCTTCCGAAAGGGTGGTGCGTACTTGTATCTCGAATGTGGAGTCGATATTCTTAAAACTTTCGCTATAACGTTTTTTCCACATATTGAACTCTTCGAGCTGCTCGTTTTGCAGGCGGCAGACCATATTGATGCGAACCGGATTGAAGTTCGCAATGTCCATCTTGTCATGTTCCAGGTCGATCACATCGAAAATGGAGGAGAAGTAATCGATAAGGACATCGATATCCTCGCTGAAATACGTCATCACGCGTATGCCGATTACGTCCTGGATCAGCTTGCCACTTTCCTGATAATTCTTCCTGTTGATCTTCTCGTTAATAGAATCGTTACTTTTTATTCTGGAGTAAATGCGGTATAATAGTCCCGTGCGTCCCAGATTCGACTCAATCATTTCTTTCAGATCCTGTTCTATCAGGATCAACCCTTCATAAATCATCGTCAACCTATTAAAATGAATAAATAATAATCGAACAATCTTTTTATGTTTCAAATAAACGGGATTATTCCGGATGTTGTCATTCCGAGGGCTTTCTTTTAGATAAAAATAAGAGATAACGGATTCGTCTAACATCTGTTAGTTAATAGGTTACCTTAGCTATTAATATACATATTATTTGTCTGATTTTAGTTATTTTCTACAACTGGTGATGTAAGGTGATTATCTGCATGATCTATGTTTTATTAATACGCCTTCATGTCTCGTGTCGGGAGAAAAATAATAAGTTAATTATGAAGAACAAAGGAGAAATTATTGTTTATCAACCTCAGTCCACACTACGATTGGAGGTCAGAATGCAAGATGAAACTGTATGGTTAACGCAAGCACAGATTGCTGAATTGTTTGGAACTAAACGCCCTGCAATCACAAAGCATTTGAATAATATTTATTCATCAGGTGAGTTAGTGGAGAATATCATATATTTGATATAGCGTCGTTGAGAACCCTTATCAGGGTTTAAACATTCACATCTGTCAAGAACTGAGCCAATAATATTTACTAAGTATATTTTGAAAAACAACTATCACAC
>OGJY01001461.1_pt1 | contig 27497 bp, 15 predicted proteins | sample 1572231 | NCBI WGS metagenome assembly OGJY01 (sample SAMEA2582121, study PRJEB24529) | metagenome | biome: Human gut stool | place: China | collected 2011
TTTGGAAACCGCAAGCTTTTGAAAAAGCTTGAGCAAAACTTTTAATTGTCTTAGAGAAGTGCGTTAGCTTATTAGTAGTAGCACTCCGCTATTTCTTTGTCCTGCCGTTTGCCGCAGCTCTTGTTCTTACTATCTTTCTATAAAACTCTTTTCTGTTAAACGGTATCAGCGGATATAGATAGCTTTTTCCAGAAATAGTCTTAGTGCATACCATTATAACAAATGTAAGCACTATACCTGCAATGAAACCGTATATTCCGAAAACCTCAGTTAAAACAAGTATCATTATTCGCATAAATTTTACTGCATAGCCTAATTCATAGCTTGGCTGTGAATAGTTTGCAATAGCCACAAAAGCCATATAAAGCATAGCCTCACTGATAAACCAACCCGATTGTACAGCAAAATCACTCAAAACTATTGCACCAATTATACTCAAAGGTGTTGAAAGCATATTTGGTGTATTTATTGCTGCAAGCCTTAAACCGTCTATTGCAAGTTCAAGTATCATAAGCTGCCAGAATATTGGAATGTTTATAGGGTCCGACGGAACTATGAAAGCAAAGACCTCAGGAATATAGCTTGGATATTTTAAAGCAAGTAACCATATAGGTGTTATAAAAAGCGATGCAATAGTTACGATATAACGAGAAAATCTTATATAAGTTCCTGTGAGCGGTGGAAAATAATAGTCATCCGCCTCCTCTAAAATATCAAAAATAGAAGTCGGAATAATCAGGGCAGAGGGAGCATTGTCAATTAGGATAGCAATGTTGCCGTCAAGTACAGCTGATGCGGTTACATCAGGACGCTCTGTATTTTTAGCCTTAGGAAATGGCGAATACCATTTGTGCCTATAAATAACCTCTGAAAGACTTTGCATAGTCATAGTCAAAGCTTCAACAGAAGCATTTTCGACTTTTTGTGTAATTTCTGTGAGAAGTTTTTTATCAACTTTGTTATCCATATAGCAAAGGACAATATCTGTTTTTGTTTCAATTCCAGCGGAAAGATATTTCATACGGAGATTTCTATCCCTTATTCTACGGCGTACAAGTGCTGTGTTTGCAACTAAAGTTTCCACAAATCCGTCATGAGAGCCACGCAATACTTTGTCCTTTTCAGGCTCAGAGGAATCCCTTTGTGGATATGAGCGTACATCGAGCATAATAGCTCCGTCTAAATCATCTATAGCAAGAGCCATAATACCAGAAAGAATACCAGTATAAATTTTATCCAAATCCGTTTCAGCAGAAACCTCAACATAAGGTACACTTTTTTCGCAAAAAGCTTTTAAATCAGAAAGCTGACTTTCATCATTTATAGAATAGAAAAATTCTATAATTTTTTCCATTACCTCGTCATTGATGAGTCCATCAACAAAAAATAAGCAGGAATCCCTGTTGCAAATAATGATTTTTCTTTCTATAATATCGAAACTTTCCTTTGCAAAAATTCCATTGCTGATTTTATCTATAATATTTTTGCTCAAAGAATAAAACTCCTTTATTTGCGGATATATTGCTATTATTTGCAAATAAAGGAGTTTTATTCATTATTTAACTTTCTAAAGCTTTCTTTTCTTTATCATAGAAATATTTTATAATATCTTTTCTTGTGATAATTCCTATAAACATACCTCTGTCATCAACTACTGGTACGAAATTTTGCTCCATAACCATATTGAGAAGATTATCCATAGTTTCACTGACCCTTACAGCTCTATCACGCTTATTTCTTATAATATCTTTTATGTGACATTCTTCTAACGATTTAAGATTTTGTTCTTGAGTTTTCTTGAGAATAATATACCAAAGGAAATCTCCTTCACTTACTGTACCTATGTATTTTCCCTCACGAGTTATAACAGGAATTGCTGTGTAACCATGGGCATGCATTTTTTCAAGTCCTTGCCTGATAGAACAATCATCATAGAGATATGCAACAGTAGCCTTATGTTTAAGAAAAAATAGTATATTCATATGTAGCCTCCTTATTATATTAGAGTAATTAAATTAGCTTAAAGAAATTTATTCTTCTTGGATTGGAATATATTTAATTTGATTATATTTTTTAGTATATTAAACTTATTAAATTATTTCTTATATTATTAATGGTAACATATTAAAGAGTTATAATCAATCTTTTATAAAAAATTAAGTGCTAAAAAATATTTTTTGTGTCTAATTTTGTTACAATTTTCGATTTTCAAAATGCCGTTGAAAATTTGCAAGATATGAGTTATAATTGAAAGTATAATTTTAGAGCAAGCTATATTTTGTGCTTTGAAATTAAATACTTTAATGCTGCAAAGCTCAAAGATGAACTCTGTGGCGGAATGGAGATTGTTTATGGATAAGCTATTAACACTTCTTGAAGATAACGCACAATTTACCTATTCACAGCTTGCGGCTATGCTTGATGAAACAGAAACCGAGATAAAAAAAAGGATTGAAGATTATAAGCAAAAAGGCGTTATTAAGGGTACAAGTACAATAATCGACAGAAGCAAGCTTCAGAATGCAGGCGTTAATGCTATTATTGAAATCAAGGTTACACCAAAGGCGGAAACAGGCTTTGACGAAACTGCAAAAATAGTTGCGTCTTTTGATAATGTAGATAGTGTATATCTTGCGGCGTCGGCGACATTTGACCTTATAGCGTTTGTCAGAGGAGCTAATATACAAGAGGTTTCGAGCTTTGTCGCAAAACAGCTTTCTACCTTAGATTCAGTTGTATCAACAGCGACACACTTTGTTCTTACGGAATATAAAAAGAGCGGAATTTCTTTTATTGATGATTGTAACGAAGAACAAAGGAGTATGGAGCTTTAATGGATTACAATAGATTTATTAATGATAAAATACGAACAGTAAAGCCTTCGGGCATAAGAAAATATTTTGATATTGCAAATGAAATGGGTCATGTAATTTCTCTCAGCGTGGGTGAGCCTGATTTTCAGACACCTTGGCATATTCGTGAGGCTGGTATAGATTCACTTCAAAGAGGAAAAACATGGTATACACCAAATAGAGGTTTTTCTGAATTAAGACAGGAAATCTCAAAATACTTTGAGCGTCGTTTCAATGTAACATATAACCCTGACACACAGATTCTTGTAACTGTTGGTGGTTCAGAGGCTATTGATGGTGCTATAAGAACAATAGTTTCAGAGGGTGATGAGGTTCTTATACCAGAACCAAGCTTTGTATGCTATAATCCTTTAACAAGACTTGCAGACGGTATTCCTGTTACAATAGAAACAAAGGCAGAAAACGGTTTCAGGCTTACTGCTGAAGAGCTTGAAAGTAAAATTACACCTAAGTCAAAGCTTCTTATCTTGCCTTTTCCTAATAACCCAACTGGTGCGGTTATGAGAAAAGAGCATCTCGAAGAAATTGCAAAGGTTGTTCGCAAGCATAATTTGTTTGTTCTTTCTGACGAAATTTATGGTGAGCTTACATATGGCGATACACCACATATATCTATTGCATCACTTGAGGGTATGGCAGAACGAACAATAGTTATAAGCGGATTTTCAAAATCATATGCTATGACAGGTTGGCGTTTAGGATATGCTCTTGGTCCAAAAGAAATCATAGAGCAGATGACAAAGCTTCATCAATTTGCTATTATGAGTGCTCCGACTACTGCACAGTATGCTGCAATAGAGGGTTTAAGACATGGTGATGGCGATATTGAGTATATGCGTAATGAGTATAATATTCGTCGCAGACTTATAGTAGATGGTTTCACACGAATGGGACTCACTTGCTTTGAGCCAGAAGGAGCCTTCTATATTTTCCCATCAATAAAAAGTACAGGCCTTACCAGTGAAGAGTTTTGCACTAAGCTAATCAAATCAAGACGAGTTGCCGTTATACCGGGAACAGCTTTTGGTGATTGTGGAGAAGGATATATCCGAGTATCATATTCCTACTCACTCGGACATATTATGGAAGCATTAAACAGAATTGAAATGTTTATAAATGACCCAGACGCTCCAGCTATGGATTCCTAAAAAGTGATTTTTTGAAAGGATGTTGCTCTAAATGAAGGTTAATGTTGATGCCCCAGCGAAAATCAACCTTTTTCTTGATATAAGAGGAAAACGCAGTGATGGCTATCATATAGTTTCTATGGTTATGCAGTCTATTAGTCTTTGCGATGAGATAACAGTTTCTCGCACAGATGATGGTGATATTAAAATCGTATGTTCAGATGAGAATATTCCACTTGATGAAACCAATACAGTATATAAGGCTGTTGAGCTTTTCTTTAAAGAAACAGAAAAAGAAAATAAGGGCATTGAGATTAAGATTAAGAAAAATATTCCGACTGAGGCAGGGCTTGGCGGAGGAAGTACAGATGCGGCTGCAGTGCTTCATGCATTGAATAAGCTTTATGACACAGAGCTTTCTCGCAAGGAGCTTGCAGAAATCGGAGCAGAAATTGGTGCAGATGTTCCATTTTGTGTTTACGGCGGAACAATGTCTGCAAGCGGAATAGGAACAATCCTAAGCCCGTTGCCAGATTTACCAGAATGTTATCTGGTGATTGTAAAGCCAAATATTGGAGTTTGCACTAAGGATGCCTATGAAAAATCAGATTCACCCGAATTTTCAGCAATAAAAGGAATGGATAAAATTACAGAATCCATTTGTGAAGCAAATATAAAAAGTGTTGCTAAACATCTTTATAATAAATTTGAAGTCGTTATGGCTTTGCCGGAGGTTGAGAAAATCAAGCAGATAATGCTTGATTGTGGAGCTTTAGGTGCGACTATGACAGGAAGTGGTTCAGCGGTATTCGGTATTTTCGATAATGATAATATGCGTGATGATTGTGCAAAAAGGCTTGATGATGATTACGAGTATGTATATAAAGCAGAACCAGTTTCAGAGGTCTTTTTTGGATAAAGTTATATAAATTTAATAATAGCTTTTAAAGAGCTTGAGCAAAATTTTTAATTTTATTGAATTTATATAAGAATAAAATTATAAAATCCCGTCCATAATCTTTGCAACAGCAAAGAAAAGGACGGGATTTTTTATGAAAATAAAAATTATATTTAAACTTGTAGCAACAGCATTAGTTATGGCGTTTACATTTTCGGTAGTATCATTTGCGGGAGCGTGTGAAGATATAGAATCGAGAGTTTTGCGACTACATATCTTGGCAAATTCTGATTCAGAATTCGACCAAGCATTAAAGCTAAAAGTCAGAGATGCTATTTTAGAAATAAGCCCAGAAATTTTTGGTGATACATCATCAAAGCAAGAAGCTATAAAAAGGGCAAAAGCAGATTTGCCTGAAATTATAGCCGAAGCAGAGCGTGTTATCATGGCAGAAGGTTATAATTACAGCGTCAGAGCCGAGGTTATAAATGATAAATTCAATACTCGTATTTATGAAAATTTTACACTTCCTGCCGGAGATTATGACGCTGTAAGAATTATTATAGGTAGCGGTAGCGGACATAACTGGTGGTGTGTGATGTTTCCAGCACTATGTTTGCCGTCAGCGGAGGGCAATGAATTGCAGAATGAACTTCCAGATTCTGAAAAGTGTATAGTTGATAACAACGAGAATAGCAACGGCTACGAAATTCGTTTTGGAGTAGTAGAGGTGGTTTCGAGTTTTTCAGATTGGCTTTGCAGCTTGTTTTAATAGTTTATTGTTCTGATTTTAACTTTTCTATTTCGGCTTTCAAAGCTTCGAGGTTTTCGGATTTTTTATTTTTTTCCTTAGAGTAGGAATGTTCCATAAGTACAAAAACCAAAACTATGATAGTTACAATAAAGAATGGATTTTGCACAAATGAGATTACATACCCGACCTTTGGAAAAATCTTAATAACCTTTCCCTTAACCTGCTCTATTGAAATAGCCTTATCTCGTATATTATTAGCGTCACCTTGAGTGATTATTTCATCATCAGTGATTCTTATAATTCTATGGGTTACAAGCATATTGTTATTATCTATAAATGTTATAATATCGCCGACCTCATAATTTTCTTGCTCGTGTATAATAAGCCAATCATTAACGCTGATTGCAGGTTCCATACTTCCCGAAAGTACAACAGCATTTCCATAACCTGCAATCATAGGTAATTGTTCGTGAAGAAGTAACCTTGAATTCATCATAAAAACACAATAGCCTATCATAATTGAAGCTATAAGAAATCCGAATAGTTTTGCAGTATATTTCAAAATCTTCTTCATCATTTTTTGAAATCTCCATTGTGTTTTTTTCTGGAAATGATAATCAGTGCGATTGTTATAGCACTAAAAATTGATATAACAATGTATAATGCAAAGCTCCTGTTATCACTCGTTTTAATAGTTGAACTATCTGATGGAGTATCACTTGAATCAGACTCAACAGAGCTTTCGTCATAATCGTATTCAGATATAACACTAATATTTATATGGCAAGCTATTTCTTCATCGACAGCCTTGTTTCCGAGAAATGTATCATAATCATCAGTACCATTTTCAAAATCCCATTTCCAACGGATTTGATATTGTGTGCTTGAATAAGGCTTAACATTTCCATCGGAGCTTATAGAATTAAGCTCTTTAATAGGCTTCATATCTCCAGAAAGAGAGTTGCCATTGGCATCAAGAACCTGAACCATAACAGGAATTTCATATTCACTATCATTTTCACCTGATATATTCAGATTATATTTAATTGCGTATTCCTTGTCATTGTTAAGACTAAATACATAGTTGTTTTCTGTTCCGGGAGCTATTGTATGATTAGCACTTCCAGTTCCGTCAGTTGAAACACGAGGGTCGTTATGCTCAAAGATATTTACTGTTGTGTTGGTAGTCCATGTCTGTTCAGAATCAGAAACAGACAAACCCCCATTTTTTGATGAATCAGAAATATAGCCTTGAGAGAGGGGAAAGTTTTCTATACTATTTTGTGCATAGGCCTTATTATAAATAGGAGCATTATTTGTAAGGCTTATGGTTTTGTTTGAAGTTGGATTGGTGCTTGTAGAGAATGCAATGTTTATTACAATATCACCAGTTATAATAATAAAGAGTAACAAAATCATAGCTACAAACCAAGATTTCTTAGCTTTATTCATAGCGATACCTCCTTCAAAAAATTCAGTCCATATGCGAACCAACTGCCCCAGAGGACAGTTGGCTCAGTATAGATTGAAGTTTTAATATTAGTCGATTTGGTCTACTGTAACAGCCATATTAAAGCTGACAGTGAGGTTATAATCGCCTTTTGTAGCCGCTGTAGTACCTGTAGCTGCTTCGACTGGTGAATATGTTGCACCATTATCAGTAGTTTTTACAACGATACGTCCGGCAGCAATATCGCCAAGAATAGTGTCTTTAGCGTCTTTTAATGGGTCTTTAGGGGAATGTGGGTTCTCAGGATTACTAATTAGCCAGTACCAAGTAAGAGTTCTTGTGCAGGTTTCAATGTCTGTATTTGCCTTATATGTACCATCACAAGTTATTCCTGGGTTATCTTTATTTATGGCATCACACAAGTTTTTCAAATCATCATAAGCTTGAAAGTGTTCGCCAGTTTTGTCCTGATATTGATAGATTATGGGGTTATAATCATAGTCATTAAAGGATAATTTGTTAACTGCTTTATAATACTCTGCATCTGCAGCATATTCAGTAGGATGTTTATATGAATCACTTTCTTTGACATAAACACTCTCTGGAACAAAGTTTTCTTCAGTTACATTATTAAGCTTTGACATAACAGCGTAGGAACCTTTTCTTAGGTATACAGTTTTAACTGTATCGATATCGACAGTTGTATTTATTTCAACATCAACCTCAGGTGTACCAGCTACGGTGAAACCTAAGCCAGTATCATTTTTAGTACCAGGAGCAACAACATTTTCTCCTTTAGTAGAAACCTGTACGGTGCCTGTGTGTTCATTACCGCTGAAACTAATAGGATTGTCGCCACCTTCTTTGCTTGCGTATTCTTCGCCAAAAAGTGAACCATCTGCGGTTACTGTAACGCCGAACTTTGCTACTCTCGCAGAATCGTTTGCACTGTCGCTTGTTGTATACTTAGCAAAGGTTCCTGCTGTCATGCAAGTAGTAAGCATAGTTGCAAGAAAAAGTATACCTGCGGCACGAAGTGTCTTATTTTTTTTCATACTTTAATCTCTCCTTTATTAAGTATTTACCCAAGCAGACCGTATGAATCTTTCTGTTTTGGGCATTTTGAGTAAGCAACTACTCAGATTTATTAAAAAATCTAATCGGCGGTTAGATTCTTTAAACAGATTTAATTTTTGCTTTCTGATTCAAGCTTAGCCTTTTCACTTTTAAGCCTTTCGATTTCAGCCATAAGTGCAGCAGCTTCGGTTTGTTCGGATTTTTGAATGTGTCTGCGTCTTATAATATCATAAATAACAAAAATAGCGAGTGGAAGAATAACACATATAATCAATCCAGGAATAGTCTGCATAAATAGAGCAACATTTCCCAAGCCTGTAATTTTTCCTTGATATGTACCTATAATCTTTTCAGGATAAACAAGCTTTGCGTCGGCGGTAGCATTGGCATCACCCTTTGTGCGATAGGCAAGCTTTCCATCATCATCTTTAGTTACTTCTATAATTCTGTGGGTTACAAGAGAACCGCCCTCTGCTTTATCCCAATATACTATAATATCACCTTTTTTAAAAGATGAGGTATCTTCAACGGTATGTGCAAACATTAAATCGCCAGTTTCAACAGTACCACTCATAGAACCCGATTTTACTATAAGAGGAAAAGTTCCACCTATATTTGGAATAGAATTACTATCTACTGTAAAGCCTTGTATAATAAGAATTATATTTAAAATCAATATAGGTGCAAGTATAATGCAAGCGATAATTCCAAGGATAGTAAAAGCTTTATTAGAAGAATTTTTCTTATCGGTCTTGGAATTTTTATCGGAAACTGCTTCAATAGTGGTTTCCGTAGAATTATATTTCATTATATTCATTCCCTTTTTAGCTAAAAATTTAACTATAAATAAATTATGTTTAGCAATATTTTAACATATAAAAATAAAAAATTCAATTAGTTGATAATTAATACTGATTTTTATATATTATAGTAGCATTTTAATTTATATATAGATATTATAGTTGTAATATTAAGTTAAATTTCTAATTAAGAAAAAAGCTATTAGAGCTTTATGATATAATTAAACAGAATATAATGCTATATTTAGATATAATTGTAAAAGTATAAGAAAGTTAAACATATTTTTTCTGATTGTTTAAGGAGGCAATGTTAATATGAAATTTAAAAATACAAAGAAAAAGAGAGTAATTTCATTTGCATTGGTAATTTTAATAGTTGGAGGACTTATTCCAAGTGATATGCTTTCAGGATTTTTCGGCTTGTTTGCACCTGCTTTTGCAAGTGCAGCAGATAATAATGCTCCAGCATATCAATATATGAATGAGCTTTATGATGGTTCAGATGCTATTTCTCCATTGCCTACTTATATCAAATATAAAGAGCAAACAGGCTATACTGAGCCTAAGCGAATATCTCTTACGGATTTTCGTGAGATAGTAGGTGAGGCATTGCTTTTTAATAATGGTACAGCACAGAACTATATGTCACAGGACTATAAGCTGATGATTTGCAATGCAGAGGAATTATATCTCTATTCGCAGATTGTAAATGGCAAAGGTTCGTCCCCATCAGAAGTTAAATTCTATCTTTCTGCAAATATTGTACTTGGTGATAATATTGAATATTCCGAGGTCAGCTATAATGAAAGATATTTTTTGCCAATAGGCGGAGATGGAAACCCATTTACTGGTACATTTGATGGTCAGGGCTTTGAGATTCGTGACCTTTATTTTGATACAGAATATACGCCTGTAACAGTAGGATTTTTTGGCGTTGTTGGTGCTAATGCGGTTGTAAGGAATTTCGGCATATATCACCCTACAATAGATGCTACAAATAGTGCGGCAACCTTTACTGCTGTAATTGCCTCAAGAAACTATGGCACTATTGACGATGTATACGCTATTGCTCAAGAAGTTCAGCCAGAAAAAGGTGCTATTGCAAATGTCAATGTTGTAAAATCAGCAAACTCCACCGCTGGTGGACTTGTCGCGATAAACTATGCAAGCGGTAAAATTACAGATTCATATTTTGCAGGTATGCTCGATGCTCGTGAACCAGTTGTGCAAAATCCAGTATGCCCTAATAATAGTGGTACTATATCAAACTGCTACTATGATAGTGATATATTCAAGGTTGGTACAACTCCTAATCAAATTGATAATCCCGATGAAGAGAATATCATACCTCGCACAAATTTCCAACTTAAAACTCTTAATGGCGTTACAGGCACAGAATTTAAACCACTTAATAATAAAACTACCAGAACTGGTAGAAACACTTATGATTGGACTTATCCACGAATCTATGGTTTTATTGGTATGGGTACAGAGAGTGACCCATTGATAATTTCTACTCCTGCACAGCTTATTCACTTCCCTTGTTCATATGAGTATACACAGGCATATTATTTTAAAATAGATAAATGTATAGATATGAATGAAGTTGCTCCAAATGCCTATAAACCAAAGCTTGATATAACAGTAACATCAAACTATATGGCGGGTGGTCGTTGGATTAACTGGACAGTCACTTCAACAAATGCATCTTTTTATGGCAAGCTTATAGGTACAGCCGATGATGGCGATGAAAATTGTCCTATTCATCATACTTCATCACTCGGAAACGACAGCAATGGCGAAAAACTGAGAGATAATCATATAATCCTTAATCTTACAATAAATACACCAGCCACAACAACAAATAGCTATAGTAAAAGTAATAAATTTACTGCTCTTATAGCACAATCTACCAGTAATAAAAATATTCAGTATAATTCTTGTGTTAAAGACCTATCTTTTGTTGGTGGTGAAATTTCAAGTGGTGATGCTGATGGTATGCCAACCACAAACACAGACAACTCTTTAAATGTAAGAAGTGCAACAGTTGTTGCACATTCAAACGATATTGATATGGAAAATGTTCATTCTTCAGCAACTGTTAAGCTTGGAACAGGCTCACAGCGTTCTACAGCGATAGGTGGACTTATCGGTGGAGGAGCATACCATTTTATAACAGACTGTACCAATAGCGGAGATATTATCGGCGGTGCATTAGAAATGGTACCGAATATTTTTAGTTATAATGTTCGTGTAGGTGGTTTGCTTGGTGCTGCAGGTACAGGAGGCAGTACGCAATGGGGATACTATGGAAAGCTTACCCATGTTGCTAACTATGGTAATGTTTATGGTGCATATATGATAACCGATGAAAGCAACGATTGGAAATTAATAAACGGCAGCTTTAATACAGCAGGTATTACAACAAATCAAGTAGGAAGTAGTGTTACTGGCTTAACTACAGAAAATGGTTCTAAGCCTGCAATAAATATAAATGATTCTGCTCGTGGAGATAGAATTGCCAATTTCGGAAATATATATGATGTTCCGGTTCTTAAAAATGAGCTTACAGGCGAGGTTATATATGATGAAAACGGCAAGCCAACAGCCGAAGCACTTCCTAAAGGCAAACGCTTGGTAAACAATGATTCCAAAGCAAGGTCGAATATGTGGGGAATAGGCTATAATATTATTTGTAATTCATATAATGAAGGCAATTTCTATTCCGTTGCAATAAATAAGTGTCTTATGAGCGGTATAGGCTATATGAGTAGTTCTAAAGGTACAAAGAACGGTCAATATTATAATTATAGAAACTATAATAAGGGTAATTTCTATATGTATGATGGTGGTATTGGTATTTATGGTATAGCACAGGGATATACTTATAAATCTTATAACTGCGGTAACATCTATTTTTATGGAGGAACTATTTTTACTAACGGAAATAATAGCATAGGAATAGATAATGGCGGATGTTTTGTAGGCATCTGCGGTATGAATACAGAATATTCCTATAATGCAGGTGATGTTTATATTGCACCAACAAATCGTGAGCGGTGCAACAGTAATCCTACCTATTGGTACACTTCTACTGATACAAGTGGTTCTGCATATATAGGTGTTATTGGAACTTCTATGCTTTTTGCAGAGCATACTACAAATATAGGTAAGCTGACCGTTGACCTTGATAAAAATAATTTCGACCCTGTTTATGGTACATCAAACCTTACTTCGGAAGGCCATCTCCCTTATATTTCAATGTATTCTAATGGTTCGGGTTCGTATAATTCAAGCTATGGAAAAATAAACTTTATTCCAAATAAAAAAGATACTAATAAAATGATACGACTTTCAATATCAGGCTGTCTGAGAGCTGGTTATAATAATTGGGATAATAACTGCAATTATAACCGCAACTATGTTGATATTACAGTTGATACAACTGAAGCTCCGGATTGCGTAAGAAGTTTAGGCATAACTGGAATAGGTTATAATCATACAGCAGATTACAATCCAAATAATCAGCAACAATATACCTTTAATAATAATATTAACTATGGAAATATCACTGTTAAAGGAAAGTATAATGGTGCGGTTACAATTCGTACACTTGGCTATCAGGCACTTTTCGCAAATAATAATCTTAATCTCGGAGATGTTACAGTAGACGCAGAGATTACCGGAACACTTAACATATATGGTTATCATACAATGAACAATAGCACTAACCGACAATCAAAGATAAAAAATATAGTTAATGGTTGGTATGATGGCTGTTATATTCCAGATGGTATGAAGTCAGATAAATGGAACGAAGTTTTTAATAGCCTTGATAAATCCCGCAGATATGGAAAAATAAATATTTCTGGCAAAACTAAAGCTATAATTGTATATGGTGTATTATCTCAACAGAGTAGTTATCAGGCGGAGGAAACAGAAAATCTTGTCAATAATGGCGAGATAAATCTTACTAATCTTATGGTTGAGGATTCAAATATAACTGTTTATGCTGTTTCAAATAGTATTTGTTATAAATCAAGGAATTATGCTCCTATGACAATCCGAGACAGCTACTTTAATTATATAACTAATAATTATAATGTCTATCTTAACGGTGGCTTATCGGGTGAGAATAATATAAATTTTGCACCTATTACAGTTGAAAATTGCGTTAATAATGCAAAATATAAAGATTCTGGTTTATATTTATCGGGTATAACACATAGTGGAAGAGCTATTCATAGTGAAAACAGAGGAAAAATCACAGTAAGAAATCTTTATACAGCTAATGTCAATGGCACAGAGTATATAAGCTCGTGGTGTAAATCTTCAGGAGCTTCAGGCTTTGGCTGGTATGTTCATATCGGTGGAATCAGAAGCATAGGAGGAGAAACAGACTATTGTGTAAACTATGCTGATATTTCCGTAGAAAATGCAGACGCATATCGTGTAGGAGGCATTGTTGGGTATGTTACTTCAACTTCAGCTATATCGAATAGCATAAATTATGGTGATATAAATATTAACGAGAGTGGTGGTGAAGGTTTTGTTGGTGGCATTGTGGGATATGTCAGTGTTGCAAAATTCACTTTAAGCCATTGTTATAATTTTGCAAATGTCAATGTAACAAATCCAACATCATATTCTTGGGGTACTGGTGCAAAGCTTTATATGGGAGGCGTTGCTGGATATTTAAACGCAGCTTCTATAACTCAGTCAGAAAATTTCGGAAAGCTTTATTATAATAATGATAAGCCGTATAATACTGATAATACCAATAATAATACAAGAAAAACTACTATGTATATTGGTGGTATAGTAGGTTATTTATACCACTTTGATTACATAAACTCGGTTTTGAATTATGGCGATATAGAAATTGGTACTGAACGCAACCGTAATGCAACATATGTAGGCGGTATTATAGGTATAAATGATAGATGGAATGATAAAAACCAAAAGTATATAGGCTATAATATGATAAACTACGGTAATATAAGCGTCAATTATCTTGAGAGTGGTGGCTTATATGCGGGCGGAATAATGGGATATACCTATCCATATAATACAAACAGTTTAGGACCAAGACTTACTAATGGCATAAATTATGGTACAGTCGGATATAAGGGTGATAATAAAAATAATAAGATTTATGTAGGTTCTATTCTTGGTTTAAATGCTCATGGCACACCTATATATCTTAATAATATGGTAGACCTTTCAGAAGCACCGGAGGGTGTAAGTAATTATCCTGTTATAGGTGGATACTCTAATAATAATGGAAAGGTTTATGATAATTTAACTCTCTATACTAAAAATAAAGCTGCATATGATTCCAACGACCAAAACAGATGTAAGCTAAAGCTTGTGACTCTCGATAAGACCGATACCGAAGATACAGTAGCTCTTTATAGCAATAACTTCATATTCAGAAAAGAGATTATCCATGAGCTTACAGACTATGATTCTCACCAAAGGAACGCAATGGCTTATCAGGACTATGATAATCTTTCACCATATTTGCAGGCTTATTTGACAAGTCGCTTTGGCGATGAGGCTAAAAGCAACGGTGCATATGTAATTATGGATAAGGCAATAGATGAGTACAGAAGCGTAGATGTATTTATGCCAAGAAGAAGTCGCATTGAGAATAGCTATAATAATATACAATTTGGTGTTCAATATGATGAAAAGAGCGAATCAGCTTGCTTTGACAGCTCTCTCGTCAACGATAACGAACTTAATTCATTATATTCCTCTATGGTTTCTCCGTCAGAGAGAACCCTGCAAAAGGACTTCGATATTTATGCACAGCAGATTAAAGATAGTAGCCTTGATGAGCTTATCGAATATAAAATGCAGACAAAGTGGGAATATACAAATAATGATACAACCTACTATCAGTTCTTTGATAACTATTTGAGCGATATAGAAACTCATTATGCACAGCTTTCTGACGGAACATATTCCGATAAGATTAAGTATACGGATATAAACATCTATATGTCGATAGACGATATAGATTCTTCCTCAGCCCGTAAAAAAGTGCGTGATTCCAAAACAGGCAAACCGATAAAAGACGATAATGGAAATACTGTTTATGAAAATGTTGATACAGATAGATATATATATATTTCTCCTAATATAGAGCGTATATCTCAATATTCCAGTATGAAGTTCTATCAGGGTGATAAAGTAGATACCACTAAGCGTCTTAAAAAGATGAATCATTATACTGACCCGTATCCAAAGAATTTATGGCTTAATGGAGATAATCTCGATGATATGCTTTCAGATGAAAGTGTAAAGTGGAGTGAGTCGATGTCAAGTTATGAGGCTAAGTATATATTTAATGATACTTGTGAAGATATTGCTGACCGTGATATGTGGGAAATTGCTGTACCATATAGAACCAACAATGACCTTGACAATATGTATACAAAGGTTCTTGGAGTTATAACAGCCGAAGATGGAATACATAAAAATATAGTTGTTGTCCATGTTGTTATAGATAAGTATAAGCCTTATGCAGCACTTGATTCTGTATCACTTGATACGCCATCAGATAAAATAGTTACAAGCACAACGGATAATGGCGGACTTGAGATTGACCCTGATAAGCATGATTCTGTCACAGATAAGGATAAAACTGACCCAAGCAAGCCTGCACAAGATGTAATTTATTATTATGTTTCAGATAATTATAAAGATGCAGACGGAAATGGCTTACAAGGGGAAAATATACAGAGCTATAAGTCTTATTCAAGCAGCAGTAATAAATATCCTAAAATATCTGTTACAACTTATAATATGAGCAAGGGTGATAAAATCTGGGCGAGCGTTTTTTGGCAGGATAGATTGCCTTCCGCAGAGAAGATCAGCTATAATCAGATGAAGTGGAATGATGATGCTAATCATTACAAATCTTCATATAAGGTTGAAGTTGGCGAGGTTGAATACGACGAAGACCAAAAGAGCACTGGTAAGGTAGAAATAGACCTTAATAGTGTATTAAGCGATTCAGAATGCTTCTATGGTGGCTTATATAAGGTTAATCTTATGTATGAGCGAACAAAAAACTCTGATTCGGGAAAACACTTTGCAACAGTATATTTCTGCAAAGAATATTCGCCACTTAATGCCATTCAAGGAACTGTTTGGAGTTATATAAGTTTAGGAGGCTCTCAATATTATCCGAGCCCAGCTACATATACGCGTTACTGGGGAACTGAAATTATAGTTTTAGACCCTCTTTCATATGATGAGCTATATGGAAAATCTGCTGATGGTTACCAACAGGGTTTACTTTTTGTAGGTAGACCAACATATAGTATAAATCCACTCAGATATTATTACTATACTAAAAAAGACAACGATGCAACAAAGTCAGCTAATAGTACTACTAATTGTGGTACATATATGAGTTTGAAATCTTCAATTGCTAATAATCCAACTTCTACTTACTATGTTGATGCTGATAACCCTATATATAATAAGTCAGAAGAAATAGATGAGGAAGTTGACGAAATACCAAAAGGAAAGCCTGTAACTCTTGAAAATGTTGTAGAGAAAATATATGTTAAGAATGATGATAAAACAGGAGCATACTATCCTGCAAAATATACTGGTCATACAGATATTATGGCAGAAAATGGGGATATTCGCCGATATACATATGAACAAATTCATATGGGAGATTACGGTAAAAATGCAGATGGTACTGCATGGGGTACATATCAAAATGAGCCAAAAGTAACAATAAGTTCAGCAACTAAAAATGGATATACCATTTTTGATAAGAACGATGATGGTTCATATGTTGGAAAAGTTCTCGGAAATGAAACCAGCGATATAACTTTTACTGCACAATGGGGAAGCTCTAATGTTTCTATGGCAAGAACAGATTCTTCTTCATATAGTGATGCAAAGTATAGTGGAAGTGGTTATGCTGCTGACAGAATAAAGATTTATTTCAAGGGAATTTCCTCTAATGATTATACCGAGCTTACAAAAGAGCAGATAAATAAATATTTCCAAAATTCCAAAGGAGAAACAGGCATATCTGTAACACCCTATAGTGTTTGGACATTTATTCTTAAAAATAACGCACCTGTCGGTACATACAAAATCGTTCCATACTTTATGTATCGTATGGACTTTACTGATAAAACTGTAAATAATACAGCAGTTAAGCTTTACGATTATGATACAGGTGAATATCTTGAAAATAAAGATGCTCTTAATTTTACATGGACAATTCCTTATAGCGTTCCGTTCATCATAGAGAATCTTCCTAATGATGAAACCTACATAAAGGAATTTAAGGTAAACAATCAGCAATATACACCTTTTATCTTAGAAAATAGTAATATAGAAGGTGCAGATTCAAGAGATGTAACCATTCTTAAAGCCAGCGAGAGCGGAGAAATTGTCTATACAGGCTATGAAAATGTTATGACAGGTGATAATCGAGTAGATACCTTTAATGTATTTTCATATGTTAAGAAAGACCAACAAGAGAGTAAAATAACCCTTCGAGTGCCTTATAAAGCTAAACTTCAAAAATACACAGGAAAGATTTCTGGAGAAGATTCTTACCCGAGCTTTAGTGATAGCAAGTGGGAAAGTGCTGATGCAGAGGAGGTTCTTGTTTATGATGAAGATGGCAATGTAATAGAAAACAATTATAAGCAGTATACTTTTACAGTAAACTATAATGCGTATGATGAGGAAGCCAAAGATTATAGCTATTCTCCATCGGTGACATATTATAAGTCTATTGCTGAAGATGGCAAAACCGAAACCCTTTATAAGGTTTCAGTTGTTCCTGGTGTAAGAAATAAGAGCACAACGCTCGAAGTTGCACAAGAGGGCGAGATAGAAAAGCTTGGCGGTGAAGATGAATTTAAAGCAAAAATGACAAAGGTATTTCAAGAAAGCGATGCAATATATAAAGAAATTATAGAAAAATATGGTATGATTTCTGCAACTATAAAAGAGCTTAATGGTAGTGAAGTAGATGTTTATCAGACAAAATATCTAAGTGGAACTTCGTCAGGTGAATCTGAGCCATATGTATATAATCTGAAAAGCTTTGCTTATGATATAAGCGTAGACTTGCCTGCTGGATATACTTATGATGTATTAGTTTTCAGCCAAAGTATGGACAATGCAAATACTCTTAAAAATTCTCAGAATGGCTTTGATGGCAAACAGCTTATTCTCAGCAGCAGCAGTAAGCAAGATTTAAATGTCCGAATAGTCATAAAGAGAGATACTTCAAGTACAATTTGGGGTGTTGAGTATATTTGGAATATGAATAACGCTGCAAAGGATAGTAGCAATATTGCGATACTTGGCAAGGGTGGCATATTCAATAACTATGTTTATAGGCGTGAGACCAATTAATAATCAGTTAATGTTATAGGGCGTGATTTATTGTGAAAAAACTATTTCATAACCGTTATTTTTCATTTCTGATGATATATCTTTGCATAATCTCAATAGTGGGCTTAAGCTTGTCATTTTCTCGTTATACAAGTGGAGATACTAAAACAGAAGATGCACGAGCGGCAATTTATGATGTTGAGATTCATAGTGGTGATTTGCAGTCGGTAGAACAGAATATGACTATGACTGTTTATGCAACAAGCAAAATATCAGAAACCAAAAGTATGATAGATGGAACCTATGAAAAGAAGCAAGTAAATATTCATAATTTCAGTGAGTGTGATATTTCACTCTCTGATATGGGAATCCAAGACCAAACAGGAAGTCTATACGAAAAACTGATTATTCCTATGGATGAAGAGGAAATAACTGCCTATGAAACAAAGTGCGGAAGTATTCCACTTATGGTTTTAGATTATCTCGGAAAAACTGAAGCTGAACTTGCAGATTATACTGATGTAAGGAATATCATAAATGAAAAGAATAAAAAATCTTTTAAAGAGATAGAAAACAGTGGAACTATTGATACAGGGGAGAGCAGAACATTCTTTATAATTTCTTGGGTAGAGCATGATAATATCTACAAAGCAGACGCAGATTTGAATGAGGATAAAATTTCTCATAAAACATTAAAAGAGCTTAATGCTGAATCGGAAAGCTTTACTATTAAGCTTACTTCAGCACAAGTAGACTAAAAGAAAAGGAGAGAGTATAATGAATCTTATTCAATTTAAGAAGTACATAACCAAAAGAAATGTTATACTTGCTACCTTTTCGCTTTTAATGATAATCGGTTTGATATGCTCAAGTACATTTTCAAGGTATAAATCATTAGAACAGCTTGAAGCAGAGGCTTATCTTGAAAATTTTCACGCTATCGCAAGACTTTATTATATAAAGGATGGCGAAACAGATAGGCGAGAGGCAACTATAAATGATGGAGGCTATATAGAGCTTACTCCTAAAGAATTTGAAACGATAACGGTTGATGTAGAATACACTGGAAAAGCCAAAACATATTGTCGTTTTAAGCTTGATTGTAGTTGGATTCGTCACGCTTCAGAAACTGTTCCGGACGAAAACGGCAAAACCATTACACATGATTATATTGAATTAGTCCCTCACGATTACCCTGAATATACTTGCAGTGATGAAATTTATAATAATGTTGAAAAAGACGGTTATTTCTATTTTAGGGATATTTTAGAATCTGAAGAAAATGTTGTGGAACATTATAATGTAATCACCAAGGTTAAATCAGTAGGTAAAGATGTTGAAGACCTTATTGACCCTGATAAAGACTATTCTCAGCGAGTAAGAGTAAGCTTAGGCGTTGACTGTGTTCAGTATAATAGAGTTTCGGAGCTTTGGAAGATGAATAAGCTTCCTTGGTGGTAATAAAATTATAAAAGCATATTTGCACATTCTGTATTGTGGAATTGTGCAGATATGCTTTTTATGTTATAATAAATTCAAATGATTTTAATTTGAGTTTGATGATAGGTGTTATTTTATATTTATTTAAAAATTATAAAGTTCAAGGAACCCCCCTGCGAGGGTTCCCTACGAAAAACATTCCACTGGAATGTTTTTCTACCCTCCTGCGCTTAGAGAAGTATAAAGTATTTCGCCGTCTGCGGACGGCGACCAAAGGCTCTGCCTTTGAAAACTGCAAGCTTTTGAAAAAGCTTGAGCAAAACTTTTAATTTTTATCGAACTTATATTAAGCTGATTTTATAGCAACAATGAGGTGAATTTAAATGGTGCATATAATAAATGGCAGAAGTGGCAGCGGTAAAAGTACAGTTTTATTAGATACTATTTGTGAGAGAGCAAAAAATAATGATAATATAATTCTTATTGTACCTGAACAAGCATCATTTCAGAATGAAAGCGAAATATTAAATCGACTTGGTGCAAAAAATGCCAGAAATATAGATGTATTAAGCTTTCAGCGTCTTTGTGACCATATCGAAATGGAATATGGCAAAGATTCCAAAAAGGAGCTTTCTGATGGTGCAAGACTTATTTTGATGAGCCTTGCTATTGAGGCTGTTCAGGATAAGCTTGAACTTTATGGTGAGCGAACAGGAAAATCTGATTTAACCTCACTTATGCTTACAGCAGTTTCCGAATATAAAATATGTTTAATTACCCCCGAAAAGCTTATGGAGCTTAGTAAAAGAGTTTCAGATGGCAGACTTAGAAAAAAACTTCATGATAGTGCATTGATTTATGAAGCTTATGATGCACTCATTTCAGAAACATATATAGACCCCTTGGATAAGCTTATTTCGGCAAGCTTGGTTCTTGCAAAAAATAACTTTTTCAGTGGAAAGGTTGTTGCAATAGATTCTTTCCATAGCTTTACTGCTGAAGAATTGGAGATTGTTTCTCTTGCTATTCAGCAATCAAAGGATTTTTATATAACGCTTTGCAGAGATATAGAAAACAACGATAATGACTCAATGTTCTATTTTGTAAATCGAACACACTCCATAATAAAAAAACTTGCCTCAGAAAATGGCATAAAGTTTGAGGATATAAACCTTTCCGTAGATGATAATAAGCGTTATAAAAACGATGATTTAAGATATGTTGAAGAACTGATTTTCCGCAATGAGGATTTAGAGCAGGATTTTGGCGGTTCGGTTATGTTATATGAGGCAGAAGATATTTACGATGAATCCGAACAAGTCGCTCGTGATATTAAAAAGCTTGCTGCTGATGGATATAGATATGATGAGATTGCCATAATATGCCGAGATTCAGAGATGTATAGAGGAATAATAAATTCATCGTTTAAAAAATATAATATTCCTCTTTTTGTTTCATATCCAGAGAGATTAGAGGCAAAGCCACTTATGCGATTGGTGCTTTCAATGCTTGAGGCAACAGTTGGAAACCTTACAACCGAATCAATACTTACTATATTAAAAACTGGTATGACATCAATTCCAGATGATGATATATTCGCTTTAGAAAATTATGCTTTTGTATGGAATTTAAAAGGTTCTGATTGGAATAAACCATTCACAAGAAGTATAGATGGTTTTATAGACAGAAGTGGAGAAGATGGTGCAGAAATTTTAGAAAATCTTGAAGCTCATAGAAAGCTTATTTCAGAAACCCTTTTTAAATTGCGTGATAATCTAAAAAATGCTGATGGTGCAGAAATGACAAGTGCGGTTTTTAAAGCACTTGAAGATTTTGGAGCATTTGAAAAGGTTAAGCAACTATCCATTTACTTTGAACAAAATGATGAAAGTATACTTGCCGAAGAAGAATTAAGAGTATGGGATATGCTTATGCAATTATTTGATACCCTTTATGAAACCCTGAAAGAAAAATATATATCACCGAAAAGATATTTTGAGCTTATAGAAATGATAATTTCACAAGGAAATATATCAACTATTCCGAGAACTCTTGATGAGGTTACTCTTGGAAATGCAGATACAATTCGTCCTGATAAACCAAGAATAGTATTTGTAATTGGTGCAGTTGATGGAATATTTCCAAAAACACCAACAGATAATGGAATTTTCACAAGCTTAGAGCGTGATGAGTTGATTTCAATGGCACTTCCGCTCACAGATTCGATAGGAAATATTTATCTTCAAGAGGAATTTTTCGCTTATAAGGCTTGTTCATATGCAAGTGAAAAGCTATTCATAAGCCGATATTTAGAGAATACCGCAGGCGAAACTACAATAGAATCGAAAATAATATCCGAATTAAGAGAAATATTTCCTGATATAAAGATTCGTACAAGGTCTGATATGCATATAACAGATATAGTGTGTTCAAAGGCGATTGCTTTAGAGCAGTACGCACTTTTAAAGCATAGAGAACCATCAATTTCTGCAACAATAGGAGAATGTATAAAGAAATATCCAGAGCTTTCGGGCAGAATTGATTCAACAGACAGAGCATTTGAGGAAAAACCTTTTCAAATATCTGATAAAAGGATAGCAAAAAGTCTTTTCGGAAACCATATGAATATTTCTGCAACACAGATTGAAGAATATTACCGTTGTCCGTTCAGATATTTCTGTCACTATGGAATAAAAGCTAAACCAAGTGAAAGAGCAAAATTTGACCCTCGACAATACGGAAGTGCGGTGCATTATATATTCGAAAAGCTTCTCTCAAAGGAATATGGTGTAGAAAAGCTTTCAGAACAAGGTTATGATGGCAGAAAGAAAGCTGTTGAAGCTGTTTTAGACAGCTATCTTGAAAGCTTAGGCGGAGAGGAAGAAAAGTCCGCAAGCTTTATGCGTATGTATAAGGGAATAATTTCATCAGTTATGATTATACTTGAAAGACTTATTGCAGAACTTACGGAGTCTGAATTTAAACCTGTTGAGGTTGAACTTCCGATAGGTGGAGATGATGCCAGAATTTCATATAAGATTATATTGCCTGATGGTGGAAGAGTATTTATAAGGGGTTCGGTCGATAGAGTTGACAAGATGGAAAAAGCTGATGAGAACGGAAAAACCTGTGATTATATAAGAGTAATAGACTATAAAACAGGCAATAAGAAATTTGTGCTTGATGATATTCTTTGTGGAATAAATGTTCAGATGTTGCTATATCTTTCAGCGATAGCCAAGAATGGAAATGAACTTTTTGGCGATAATATCATACCTTGTGGAGTTTTATATGTTCCGTCAACAAGCAGTTATATAGATTCAGAAAATAAAAGCTCTGATGATATAGTTGATGAGCGAGAAAAAGAGCTTTCTATGAATGGAATAGTTATAAATGATGAAAGCATACTTTCTGCTATGAATGGAAGTAAGGGCTTTGTTAAGTTTGGAAAATGGGGAACTAATGGAAGAAAAACGCCGATTGTAGAAACCTGTTCAAGTAAGGATTTTGAAAGTATATTTGATAAGATAGATGAAGTTATTTCTGATATGGCTATGGAACTTCGTGGCGGAAATATTTCAGCAGAACCTCTTGAAATCAAAAAAGATACGAAGGTTGAACTTGATGGTTGCGAATACTGCATATATGACAGCATTTGTAATTTTGAGAATAGTATGAAAAGAAAAACTCATATGAGAATAGACAAAGCAGAAGATGTTCTTAAAGAAATTCAAGATAATAATGGAGAGGAGTGATAATTTTGCCTAAAAGAATATATACAGAACAGCAGGAAAAAGCGATAAATGCAAGAGGCGGAAGTGTGCTTGTTTCTGCGGCGGCAGGCTCGGGCAAGACAAGTGTTCTTACTGAAAGAGTTATAAGACTTATTACAGATAAGGAAAATCCGATAAGAGCAGACAGACTTCTCATTGTTACATTTACAAAGGCATCTGCGGCAGAAATGAAACAAAGAATCATTTCTGAACTTCAGGAATATCTCAAAGAGGATTCGCATAATACTGAGCTTAAACGCCAGCTTATGCTTTTGCGTAATGCTGATATATGTACAATAGATAGCTTTTGCAGTAAGATTGTTCGTGAAAATTTCTTTGAGTTAGGTGTTAAGCGTGATTTAAGAATAGGCTCAGAAAGTGAACTTGCTATTGCGAGCAATGACGCACTTGATGAAGCATTAGAGGAGCTTTATCAAGAGAGTGAAAAACAAAACGGCAATGATGATTTTAATAAGCTTGCCGATGCTCTTGCAACAGTTAAATCTGATAATAACCTTAGAAGTGTCATTCTTTCAATTTATGTAAGCATACTTTCTCACCCGTTTCCTATTGCTTGGATTGAAAATGCTGTTAAGATGTATGAAACAGATTTGCCATTCAAAGAAACAGAATGGGGAAAGGTGGCTGTTTCAAGGCTTGAACATATAAATAGTTATATGGGAAGACTGTTAAAATATATTTTAAGGGTGATTACTGAAAGATTAGTTGATTTTGAAGGCTTAGCCTCTGCAATTTTAGCAGCTACAAGTAAGCCAAAGGGAGAAGATAAGAAAATTCTCACCTATGTTGAAAAGCTGAATGCTTTCAAGACTTGTTTTGAAGATTATAAGAAACTTTCAGAAAAACTTTCTAAAGAACTTTCTTGGAATGAAATTGTAGCTACTATTTCGGAATTTAGTCCTACATCTGTTTCTTTACCGTCGAAAGTTCCTGAGGGGGAAGAAGAACTTAAAAAAGAGATAGCCAATTATCGTGAAGAGCTTGTTTCAGCAGTAAAAGAAATTAAGGATTTATTCTCAAGAACTGAAGAAGAATGTAAGGAAGAAATTAAGGATTCTGCAAGTCTTGCAAGAGGACTTTGCAAGGCAATTAAGCGTTATGATGAGAAATTCAAAGAAATAAAGAATGATAGAGGAATTGCGGATTTCTCCGACCTTGAACATATGACACTTAACCTACTTCTTGAAGAAAAAGACGGCAAATATGTCCGAACAAAGCAAAGCATAGAAATTGCTGCAAAGTATGATGAAATTATCATAGACGAATATCAAGATACAAATATGGTTCAGGATATGATTTTTACTTCTGTTTCTAATAATGAGGATAATCTCTTTACTGTTGGTGATGTTAAGCAGAGCATTTACCGTTTCAGAGAGGCTATGCCTGAAATATTCCTTAACAGGCGAGAAAATTACCGCAAAAAAAATCGTGAAAATTCAGATAGCAAGAATTATCCGCCAATTTTTCTTTCTGGTAATTTCAGAAGTCGTAAGGGTGTTATCAGCAGTGTAAACTTTATCTTTGAGCAGATTATGTCAGAAACAGTTGGTCAAGTTAAATATGATGACGAAGAAAAGCTTATTGCAAAAGCTGATTATTCCGAAATAGATGAGCCAGAAACGGAGTATCATATAGTTGCCTCAAAGCCTGAAAATCCTTGGCAGATTGATGAAGCAAACCATATAGCAGATATAATTGAAAATACCGTAGGAAAACTTCAAATTAAGGATAAAAACAGTACACGCCCTGCTAAATATAGCGATATTTGTATTCTTATGAGAAATCTTCAAAATAATATTGACACATATGCAGATGTTTTCGAACAGAGAGGTATACCTGTTTCAAGAAATAATAGCGGAAATTTGTTTGAACGAAGTGAGATTAAGCTTCTTATTTCGTTTATTACAGCTGTGGATAATCCGCAGAAAGATATTCCGCTTACGAGTATAATGATGAGTCCTGTTTATGGCTTTACTCCTGACGATATGGCAAAACTAAGACTTGCAAATCGTTCAGGTAAAATATATTCTACGGTGATAGAATATATTGGTTTGGAAAATCCAGAAGATGAACTTTTGCAGAAAAAGTGCATAAATTTTAATAATGAAATGTATTTTTATAGAAAGCTTTCATCGACAGTTCCGTCTGATACTTTTCTCGATGTATTTTTTGCAAGAAGTGGTTTTCTTTCTATTGTTGGTGCTGAGCTTGACGGTGAGGCAAGAATAAAAAATGTAAGAAAACTTCTTAATCTTGCAAGAGAATATGAAAAAAACGGTTTCAGAGGTCTTTCAGGTTTTATACGAATGTTGGAAAGACTTAAGGAAACTGGCGGAGTTCTTTCGAGTAGTCAGAATAAATCTGATGGCGATGTTAAGATTATAACCATTCACAGCTCTAAAGGACTTGAATTTCCTATTTGTATTCTTGCAGGAACTGCTGCACAGCGAAATTCTGATGCGAATGCAGTTGTATATCACCCGACACTTGGAGTTGCATTTAAAAGCTATGACCGGGAAAACATGCTTTCAAAGACGACAGAGGTTCGCACTATTGTTTCAATGGAAAAAAAGCGTGAGGCAATAAGTGAAGAAATGCGAATACTCTATGTTGCTTTGACAAGAGCAAAGGAAAAGCTTTATCTTGTAAATACAGTCAATGAAACGAAAACAAGAGGAGTTGGCGACTGGTTTTTAAGCTTGGTTAGCAAGTTGCCTATTTATGATGAATTGAACGATTCGGATAATACAGCAATAGACCCTTATGCTGTTGAAAGCTGTAAAACCTTTGCACAATGGATAGCACTTTGTGCCTTGCGTCACCCTTCAATGTCGGCTCAGTTAAATAGTTTCGGCATTGAACATATTGAAACAATTCCGACAGATAGCATTTGGAAAGTTGTTGTGGTGGATTCTGATTCTATCGAATATGAAAAAGAATCAGAAGATAAAATGATTGATATTGCAATAGACAAAGAGCTTGAGAAAAAGCTTACCGAAAATATAGAAACAAAATATAAGTATCAAGACTTTGTTGCTATTCCTACAAAGGTTTCTGCTTCATCTGTCAGCCATAAAAGCACAGGAAAGAGTTTTATTGTAAAAACTAAGCCTAAGTTTATGAATACAGGCAAGATTAAAGGTGCGTCAAGAGGTACAGCTTTTCACGAATTTTTGCATTATGCAGATATTTTCTCGGATAGTTTTAATATGACAACCGAACTTGAAAGGCTTGTGTCTAATGGTTTTCTTAGTCAGGAACAGGCAGATGCAATAGATAAAAACGCCGTAAAGAAATTTATGAGCGGAGAGCTTTTTGCGAGAATGAAATTGGCAGAAAGAGTTATGCGTGAATATCGTTTTGCTGTTATGATTCCTGCGAAACTTGCAGAGATAGCCGTAACAGATGAAACAGCAGATACACCGATTTTTATGCAAGGTGCAATTGACTGTGCATTTATTGAAAACGGCAAGGCTGTTATTGTGGATTATAAGACGGACAGAATTGATTCTGTTGAAAGCTTGGCAGAAAGTTATTCAAAACAGCTTTTACTTTATAAAAATGCTTTAGAACAATCCGAGGAGATAGAGGTTTCTGAGTGCATAATTTATTCATTGGAGCTTGGAGAACAGATAAGAATATGCTAAGTAACTGCTGATAAGTTGACAAACTTCCCTAAGACAATTAAAAATTTCGCTCGAGGCGGAGTGCCTCCGCTGTCAAGTCGCGGAATCGGTTTTGCAAGCAAAACCTCGACATTGACAAGAGAAGTTTATTGACGCAAATTAAGAATTTACCAGTGAATTGTCGTTTAGCTAATAAACTTCCCTAAGATAATTAAAAGTTTTGCTCAAGCTTTTTCAAAAGCTTGCGGATTCCAAAGGCAGAGCCTTT
>OGJY01001491.1_pt1 | contig 27080 bp, 29 predicted proteins | sample 1572231 | NCBI WGS metagenome assembly OGJY01 (sample SAMEA2582121, study PRJEB24529) | metagenome | biome: Human gut stool | place: China | collected 2011
AGTCGCACTGGAAGAGAGGCACATCCGTAAATCCGGCTTCCCGCAGGATGTCCCGGTTTTTGGCAATATATTCTTTGTCCGTAGCATACGAACCGTATTCGTTTTCCACCTGCACCATGATGATGTTGCCACCGCGGGTGATCTGCATGTCGGCCAGCTGTTTCCCGATCTCATTCATATAAATACGGGTACGTTCCATAAAATACGGGTCGTTCGTGCGGAGCTGGATATCGTCTTTCTTCAGCAACCACCAGGGGAGACCGCCCATTTCCCATTCGGAACAAACGTATGGGCCGGGGCGCAGCATGATGTACATTCCCTCTTTTTGTGCCAGACGGCAGAAGGCGGCGATGTCGTTCTGTCCGGTGAAATCGAATTCGCCCGGTTTCTGCTCATGGATATTCCAGAAAGCATAGATACAAATGGTGTTCATGCCAAGGGCTTTACACATTTGGATACGGTGTTCCCAGTATTCGACAGGGATACGTGTGTAATGTATTTCGGCAGCTTTTATAACGAAAGGCTTGCCGTTCAGCAGAAAAGTCTTGTCACCTATCTCAAAGGTGCCTCCGTTTCCGGACGGGTTCTTACAACCTGTCAGCACGCAAATCAACACGGCCATCAGGATTGTTACGGTCTTCATAGAGTGATTCATGATAAAAATTAAGTTTATAACTGTTTTCTGACCGTAAAAGTACATAATTTACCGACAGAGGGTGGTGTAATAATCAGTCATATTAGGGTAAAAATGGTTCTACTTTGCTGATTTTGTATACCTTTGCGGCATAATTCAAGTAAACGTTGAACAAAAATGAGAAAGTTAATGGTAATTCCCTTGGTTGCTGCCGGTATGGTTGCAATGTCGGGTTGCAGTAAATCACCTGTGAAGGAAACTGTAAAAGTAGACGCCATCAATCTGGCAAACCTGGACACGACTGTAGCGCCCGGAACTGATTTCTATCAGTATGCTTGTGGTGGCTGGATAGAAAAAAATCCGCTGAAACCGGAGTATTCACGTTTTGGTACATTCGACCAGTTGCGTAATGATAACGAGGAGCAACTGCGTACCTTGATCAATGAACTGGGTACTACTCCGCAGGAAGCCGGAAGTGTTGCCTGGAAAATCGGAACTTTGTATGAAATGGGGCTGGACAGCGTGAAGCTGAACAACGAAGGGATGGTTCCTATAAAAGATCAACTAGAAGCAATCCAGCGACTGGGTACAAAAGCCGATGTCGCCAAAATGGTTGCCGTTTTGCACAAAGAAGGAATGGCCCCGTTTTTTGCTCTCTTCGTAGATGCCGACGAAAAGAACAGCTCAATGAATATCGTACAACTTTATCAGGCGGGTATCGGTATGGGCGATCGCGATTACTATCTGCTGGATGATGAAGGTACGATGAAAATGCGTGATGCCTATAAACAATTCATTAACCGACTGTTTACATTGACAGGAGCATCCCCCGAACAGGCTGAAGCTGCGGTGAACGCTGTCATGAAGATCGAAACAGGAATTGCTGAAATCTCTTTCAGCCGTGAAGATCTGCGCGACAGCCAGAAGAATTACAACAAGATCAAGTTGGATGAGTTTAAAGCCAAAAACAATCCGATCGAATGGGATGTCTATTTTGAAAGCATGGGGCTGATGGAAATAGAATACCTGGATGCCAAGCAACTTCCGTTCTATGGGGCATTGGATGAATTCTTGAAAAATGTCTCTATCGACGAACAAAAATATTATCTGGCATTCAACCTGCTCAATGCAGCCGCTCCTTACCTGAGCGATGACTTTGTTGCTGCTGAGTTTGATTTCTACGGAAAGACAATGTCAGGAAAACAGGAACAGAAACCTCGCTGGAAACGTTCTCTGTCTACTGTGAACAGTTCTCTGGGAGAAGCTGTCGGCCAAATGTATGTGGCTAAGTATTTCCCGGCTTCTTCGAAGGAAAAGATGCTGACGCTGGTAGGTAACCTGCAGAAAGCTTTATCTGAACGTATCGCTGGCCTTGAATGGATGAGCGATGAAACAAAAGCAAAGGCACAGGAAAAGTTGTCTGCCTTTATCGTGAAGATCGGTTATCCCGACAAATGGCGCGATTATACTGCGTTGGAGATAAAAGACGACTCTTACTGGGCAAACGTATGCCGTTCAAATATATTTGAAATGGATTATATGCTGGCACAGGCCGGCAAACCGGTTGACAGATCCCGCTGGGGAATGACTCCACAGACGGTGAATGCCTATTATAATCCGACAACCAACGAAATATGTTTCCCTGCTGCTATCCTGCAACCTCCTTTCTTCAACCCGGATGCAGATGATGCGGTAAACTATGGAGCTATCGGTGTCGTGATCGGCCATGAAATGACTCACGGATTCGACGACCAGGGACGTAACTACGATAAAGACGGTAACTTGTCCGACTGGTGGACTGCTGAAGATGCCGTCCGTTTCACAGAACGTGCCGACCGTCTGGTTCAGCAGTATGACGATATCATTGTGGTAGACAGTGTTCATGCCAACGGACGTTATACATTGGGTGAAAACATTGCCGATCAGGGTGGTTTGCTGGTATCTCACCTGGCTTATCTGAACTCACTGAATGGCAAAACGCCGGCTCCGATCGACGGTTTCACCAACGAGCAACGTTTCTACCTGGGATACGCCACTCTTTGGGGACAGAATATCCGTCCCGAAGAGATTCTGCGTCTGACCAAGATCGACCCGCATTCATTGGGTAAATGGCGTGTCAATGCCGCCCTTCGCAACATCGATACATTCTACTCCGCTTTCGATATCAAAGAAGGCGATCCGATGTATATGATGCCTGCCGACCGGGTGGTTATCTGGTAAGCTATACATTATTATATAATAATCCTCCGATACCGTTCTGTTGTATCGGAGGATTTTCTATCTTTGTACCAAACCTTTAAAAAAGAATTATATGACTACCTATGAATTAAATGCGCGTCGTGAAAGTATTCTGCAACAGCTTGCAGAATTACTCAACAATGAAGAAGCTATATCCAAAGCTGAACATTGGGTTAAGAGAATGTACAAAAAGGATAAAGCTATGAGCTATCCTTTAGCTCTGGATCAGAAAGGATTGGTTAATGAGATCAGGGAGGCCGAAGATGATATCGCTCATAACCGTTGCATAACTCACGAAGCACTTCTGGAAGAGATAAAGAAATGGTAAAACCTGTCAATCAGATCAAATGGACACGTAATGCCAGGAAACGATTGAAGGAAATTATAAGATTATCTACAAGCAAAGAGGAGGTGTCATTTATATATTGACTGTTTTTGACTGCCGGCAGAGTCCGGACAAGTTGTTTGAAGATATACCTTTGAAATAATAAGAAAAGCGCTCTGTTTAGCATAGGGCGCTTTTCTTATTTATGAGATTTCGACTAAGCAAAAATAAACTTCAATATAAACAACCCTGCCAGCACATACATCGTTATGCTGACTTCCTTATGTTTTTCGCAGAACAGTTTGACCAGCACGTAACAAAGCAATCCCAATACCATACCGCCCGCGATGGAGTGGGTGAGTACCCCAATAGTTTTTGTATCATATATCTGTTTTTAATCGAACGTCCACTTGATAGCCAGCGTCGGAATGGTATAGAAACCGTTACGTCCACCGAAGTTATGGCTTAATTCCACCTCGCTGCCGACACTGAGCTTGAATTTATCATCAACACCTTTCAGCTTGTTTAAGTTCACCCAGATCTGCGGCTCGGAAAGAAAAATGAAGTTCCCGTGATCGTTCTTTTCCCGCCACCAATCGGCAAAACCGCTGAATGTACATAATCCGTTTTTGGCAAAATGGATATACCAGGTACCCGTCAGCTGGAAATTGTTCGGACTGCGGTGCTTCTGGATATATTTATACATGGGGGTGAAGGTGAACCCTTTGGAGAAATCCTTACTATTATATGTATAGGTAAGACCCCCGAGATAAGCATTATTATAAGAGCCCCCTTTCATCAATCCCCCGTTATATTCTACATGTACGGAGAAAGGAGGTTGCCAGAATCTGAGTTCGCGGGCAATCTCCCAGTAGGCCGAAGCGACACCCTCTTTCTTATAATCCATGTCTATAAAGAAGTAAGTGCTTCCCCACTTGTCTGCCCTGAACATTTCGACGGTAGAGGTCAGAGCCGGCCGGCCGTCCAGGTCTTTGTCGTAAAGAGCTCCCCCGAAATCATAGTGCAACTGAACGTTTTGCGCTTTCACGCATACAATAGTGGCCAACAGAAGAATAGTCAGCGTAAAGAATTTTTTCATTCTGATCGTTTAATATGGTTTATTATTTGGAAAGCCGCAAAGATATAAAAAAAAGCAGGACTTTCTGAAAGGCCCTGCCAGGTATTGTGTTATATCAGATCCCGAAGTAACCAGGCCAGATAACACAAGTAGATAACAATCAGCACCCAACCCTCGGCGCGCGATATCTTCTGCCCGCTTTTGACTACCGGTAGCAAAAGCAAGGTAAGTCCCAGCATCACCAGTAGATCGACATAATTGACATTCTTGGCTACGATCGGATGAATGACTGAACTGGTTCCCGCTATCGCCAGGATATTGAACAGGTTCGACCCAACAATATTACCGATTGCAATATCCGGGTTTTTCTTCAGGGCGGCGACAAGGGAGGTAGCCAGTTCCGGAAGACTTGTACCTGCAGCAACGATGGTAAGGCCGATGACCGCTTCGCTTACCCCCAGTTCCTGTGCGATCGAAACCGCGTTATTGACCAGCAGATGAGAGGCAAAGATCAGTATAGCCAGCCCGCCGCCAAGATATAAAACATCTTTGTACCACGGCTCCGGTTGTTTTTTCAGTTCCCCGATGCTTTTTTCCACCTTTTCTTCATGCTTGCGCGAGTAATAAAGGCTGAAAGCCGTATAAAGAATAATGCCGATAAGGAATATACACCCTTCCAGGCGGTTTAAAGTGCCGTTCCAGAAAAGGACGGTAAGTACAATGGTTGCCAGGATCAAGAGAGGAATATCTATCCGGGTCAGTTGGCGTTTGGCCTGTAGTGGGTGGATAATGGCAGAGATACCCAGTATGACGGCGATATTAAATATGTTTGACCCCACGATATTACCGATGGCAATATCCCCCTGTCCGGTCAATGAAGCGTTGATACTGACCACCAGTTCCGGAGCACTGGTTCCGAATGCGACGATAGTAAGACCTATCACCAGATTCGATACATTAGCTTTCAGGGCGATCTCCGTACTCCCCTTTACTAACCAGCCTGCCCCGATGTAAAGGGCAAACAGAGAAAGAACTAATAATGTTACACTTGTTATCATGGTAGTAATTTTATTATTCTTTTTTTTACAATGTCTGGCTTCCTGTTGTCCGGTAATCGTCAGATTGCCGTAACCAAGTAAACAGCAAGTTATTTTAGGCAGAAAAACGTACCTCGGATAACCCCAGGAATCCCTCCGGAGTAACAGCAGGAAGCAGATCAGACATTCAGTTAGGGTTGTTAGGAATATTCGTATTAGTGATTTAATATTCGTATTCTTCTTTTGGCTCTTTGGCTTCCTGACGCATCTGTATGCCACGAAGCACTACCATAACAACTGTAATCAGTCCGAGAACTCCCATTGTTACATCCTTAACAACAATATTCTCAAAATCTGTGGTACCGATCAGTACCAAAATGATAAACGACAACATCATGACTGCGTCTACCAAATCTTTATTTATCTTCATTTTATTAAACTTTTTAATTATTACTTTTGTTCAAATCCGGTGTTATTCTTTTTCATCGATAGCAGCTCCTTCGGCAGAACCGGAACCGCTCAGCCCCTTCATGATACCATATAATCCATATCCTAAAGCCCCCATCACGATGAGTAACTTCAGATAATCGTTAGGTATAATCGAACTACAAGCTAACACACAGCCTATAATAGTAATAATCACTGAAAGATAAATACGGGTTTTATTTGATTTCTTAGTTGACATAATATTCTGATTTTAATATGATTAAATAATTAATAACGAGATCATACCAACAGCCCTCCCAAACGACAGGCAGTATCGGCAATCCCCAAAGAACGCAAAGCGTTCTATGAAAGGCCTCAGCTGGTGAGCGTTAAGCGAAGGTGAAAGACGAAGCGTCCGGAGGCTGCGCTGTTTGAGCGAAGCGAGTTCGCAGACGACAGCGTAGTCTTTCACCGTAGCAGCGAAGCAGGTGAAGCCTTGATCTTTTGTTTACTTTTCTATCAAGAGAAAAGTAAAACCTATCCTATTAAAATCAAATAATAAGTTTCCGCAGGACAAACACATGTTGTGCCATGCGGCAAAGAAGAGTAGAGAGGTTTATAGTTTGACATTCTGATACATCCAATGAAATCTTGCGAAGCGCATTCATTTCCTTCAGGCGAATATCCTGAAGAATCTTTTCCGCCATTTTCAGCGTGCGCAAATTAAATGCATTATTTGTCGATTGAATAGTCCTGCGTGCAGTCAGTCCATTGCTACCTTTCAGATCCGTACTTAATACGGTCAGGAAGTATTGTATATCGGCAGAACCTTTTTCCTTCATGACAGCCTCTTTATTCGACACGACAGTATCGTTGCTCTCTATCTCCTCTTGGGGAGAAAAAAGCAAAATGCCGAACAACAGGGTTAATATGAATAGAAAATTTTTCATGCTGCAAAGATATACGAATTCCTATTAAAAAAACAAATCATTGTGTTTTTTGTTTATACATTTGTCCGTCAAAATGTGAACAAGTAAAGATGGAAGAGAAGAAGAGCCATTTGAAATCATGGGTAGAGGCTGCGCGGCCGAAGACCCTGCCGGCATCGTTGAGCCCGGTACTTTTAGCCTGTGTTTTAGCCTGGTGCGACAACGTTTTCCGGTTAGTACCGGCTATTTTGTGTTTTGGTGTTGCTTTGTTGGCGCAAATTGCCAGTAATTTTGCCAACGATTACTTTGATTTTAAGAAGGGAGCCGATAAAGAAGACCGTCTGGGGCCGGAACGCGCCGTAGCCCAGGGATGGATAACCCCGAAAGCTATGCTGAAAGCCACTTTTCTTACCCTCGCATTATCCTGTTTTTGTGGCTGTATGCTGCTCTTTTATGCAGGTTGGGAACTGATACCGGTCGGTATCGCCATTGCCTTATGTGTGCTGGCTTATTCCGCCGGGCCTTTTCCGCTGGCCTATAATGGGCTGGGTGATGTCTGTGTAGTGCTGTTCTACGGGATTATTCCGGTATGCTTCACCTATTATGTGCAGGCGCTTTCGTTTTCTTTACTGTCATTCCTGCTGTCCGTTTCGGTCGGGCTGCTATCTACCAATATACTGGTTGTAAATAACTACCGCGACTATGTGCAGGACAAGGCCGCCCGTAAACGGACTACTATCGTCCTTTTCGGCCGTGGTTTCGGTCGGGTGTTCTACCTGCTGAACGGGGTGGTGGCCTTATTGTTGGCTATGCCGCTTTTGCTGGGTGCTTTTTGGTGGATACTCTTTCTGTTCGCTGCCTTTTTTGCCCTCTTCTATGCTACCTGGCGCGAACTTTATCATTTTGAAGGACGCGAGTTGAATAAAACCCTGGCGCATACCGCCCGCAATGTCTTTTTCTTTACCTTGCTGTTGTCGGTGCTGTTAATCTCGTTAACGACGGGGGAATAACTGGAATATCCGGTTAGGCATAAATGCCAATTATGTTGAAATAAGTATCAATTTCTAACAGAATGATGAAACAAAGCCCTGCGGAGTCCCCGCAGGGTTTTTTGTATACTTTTGGAGAGGATGATCATGGTGACGGCGATAATGATAAGCAGGATGCCGATGGCCAGATTGAATGTGAACGGTTCGCCGAACACTAAAACTCCTACGAAAACGGCGGTAACCGGCTCCATAGCTCCTAACACGGCAGTCAGTGTGCCGCCTATATTGTGCACGGCCAGTACCAGCGTGATATTTGAAATGACTGTCGGGACAATGGCCAGGAGTATCAGGTTGACTAGCGATAGGACGTCGGGGATAGGCTGTATCCCTTCGTTGGAACCGGCTTTGATCGCGAACAGGAAGGTACTGACTATAAATACATAGAAGGTCAGCTTTCTTCCTGTCATCGTATGCACTCTCGATTTATTGACGGTAGTGATATAAAGTGCATATCCGACGGCCGACAAGAGTACGATAAATACCCCGAGTGCGCTCAGCTTCATTTCGCCTTCATTGATCGATAACCTGGCAACCCCGCAGATCGCCAGTCCGATTGCCAGCAGCGTGACCCATGAGGTCTTTTCGCGAAAGAACAATAACATGATAAGCGTAACGAATATCGGATAGGTGAAATGTAACGTAGTGGCGATCCCTGCGGACATAAAGTTATATCCCCAGAAAAGGAACATGGCCGAAGCCGTATAAAAGAATCCCAGCAGGATTAATACAGGTATCTCCCTTTTTTCTATGCGAAAAGACTCCTTCTTGTAAGTCATGATGCCCGTAAGGGCAATGGCAGCAAAAAGAAAACGGTAGAAAAGGATCGAATCGAACTGCATCCCTTTTGCCATTAGCGGCAGGGTAAATAACGGAATCAAACCGAATGTCGCAGAAGTTAAAATACCGTAGGCAAATCCTTTTATGTTGTTGTTCATCTCTTTTTCTTTTTGCTAAAACGGCTGCAAACATACAAAAAAGCCGTGATATTATCAGGTAATATCACGGCTCTTAAATATTATTTCAGATGATTAAACCAACAAGCCTGCGGCAACTTCTTCTGCTACAGCCGGGCTCTTGATGGCAGCCACCAAAGCAAGACCGAAGTTTATAACCAGTCCCGGCCCTTTACCGGTTATTACATTGTCGGATACTTCTACTGCTTCGCCTGTTACATTCGCGCCGATCAGCTTCGGTTCGAAACCGGGATAACAAGTGGCATTACGGCCTTTCAGCAATCCCAGTCCACCCAGTACCATCGGAGCAGCGCAGATGGCAGCTACGATCTTACCGTCGCGATATTGTTGCAATAATGCTTCTTTTACCGGTTCTGAACTATTCAGATTGGCAGCACCGGGCATACCTCCGGGAAGGATCAGTGCATCGGCACCAGCCAGAGTCGCTTTTTCCAAAGTTGTATCGGCTGTAACCGGCACGTTATGTGCTCCCGTTACAACAGGATCGGCTGTGATGGAAACAGTTGTCACTTCAATACCTCCGCGGCGCAGGATATCGATTGTACCCAGGGCTTCCATCTCTTCGAAGCCGTTGGCTAAGAATACAATTGCTTTCTTCATATTACTTCCTTTATTTTAATTTATATACATAGGTAATCGTACCACTCTGGTTGTTCGCCCCGTTGATGCTGTTGAACTTCGCACGCTTGGCGGCATCCAACGCGCTTTTACGCATGGAAGCGTTGTCGATGTTGGTACCTCTTCCTATTTCTGTAAATATTACATTTCCTTTCGGATCGACCGTAATGTTAATAACAATACGTCCTTCTTCCTGGATCGTGTAGGCAGGGCGGGGCAAACCTCCGGCTCCAATGGAGCGGCCGTTCAGGTTGAATGAACCGTAGCCGCCTACGCCTTCGTTGGCTCCGTGGTCGGAGTTACCGAACGGGCTTCCCTGATTGCCTGTTCCGGTTTCTGCATCGCCCTGGCTGTTACCTTCAGCGCCACCGATACCAAATGCTCCGGCAACGCGGTTGCTGATGGCCTGTTCCTTTTTGCGACGCTCTTCTTCCAGACGTTTCTTTTCAGCCTCTTCGCGTTTGCGACGATCCTCTTCCTCTTTCCGTTTACGCTCTTCTTCTTTTTTCTTTTGCTCTTCTTTCTTTTTGGCTTCAGCCAGAGCAACACTTTCTTCGATGTCCTGCGTAATGACTTCCTCCTTCGGCGTTTCTACCGGCGGAGTGGGTGGAGGGGGAGGTGTGGTCGTTTCCTGTGGCAGTTCCTGTCCTGTATATTTCGGTTCGAAGGTACCGGCGACGGAATTGACATTCCCGAAGTTGACGAGGACACCCCCGTCTTCGTCCGGTATCTCCGTCCGTAATACCGTGAACAACAGGATCAGAAAGATCGCCAGGTGGAAAGCGACTGAACCGGCTATACTGTATATGTCATCTTTGTTGAATTTCATATCTGTTATTTCTGCGCACGGGTGGCAAGCACCATCTTGAATTTGTTTTCGTTCGCTATGTTCAGGATCTTTACGATTTCTTTATAAGGAACTGTCTCGTCAGCATAAAGGGCGACGAACATTTCGGGCTCTTTTGCATAACTGTCTTGCAGGAACGGGGTGATCTCGTCGAACGTGACCTGCGTTTCCCGCTGGTTACCGAAGGCTACGTAGTAGTTCAGGTTGGCATCGATGGTAACCCGTGTAAGCGGTTTGGCTGCCGTTTGCTTCTTGGCTTGCGGCAATGTTACCTTGATGGCATTCGGAATGACTACCGTAGAGGTGACCATAAAGAAGATCAACAGCAGGAATATGACGTCGGTCATGGATGCCATGCTGAAGGCTTCGTTTACTTTTGTTCTTCGTTTTAGTGCCATTCGCTTTGTTAATTAGCCGGTTCGTTCAATAAATCCATAAATTCCATCGTACGGGCTTCCATCTTGTTCACCACGTTATCTACCTGCGATACCAGGTAGTTGTAAGCAAACAAAGTGATGATACCGACTACCAGACCACCGACAGTTGTTACAAGGGCTTCGTAGATACCACCCGAAAGGAGGGATACGTCTACGTTTGTTCCGGCATTGGCCATATCGAAGAAGGCGCGTACCATACCTGTTACCGTTCCGAGGAAGCCGAGCATCGGGGCGCCGGCGGCTGTCGTTGCGATCAGCGGGAAGCCTTTTTCCAACTTGGCAATTTCTAGGTTTCCTACATTTTCGATAGCAACGAGTACGTCGTTCATCGGGCGGCCCAGGCGGCTGATCCCTTTTTCAATCATGCGGGCAGAAGGTGTGTTGGTACTGCGGCACAGGTTGAGCGCTGAGTCGACTTTCCCTTCATGGATATAGTCTTTGATACGGTTCATGAAATTCTGGTCTTCTTTACCTGCGCGACGGATAACCAGTAAACGCTGGATGAAGATATAACCTGCCATTAGCGATAACAGCAATAGTACAACCATAATCCACCCTCCTTTAAAAGCGAGGTCTATCACGTTGATCTCTGCTTCAGTGGGGACTGTTACTGCCGTCAGATCCGGCATCTGCTCTGCTGTCTGTGCCCCTACTGCCTGTAGGGAAAGTAAAATACTCATAGGTTTGTATACTTATTCGTTAATATTAATTCATTAGTTTATTGTTGTAAGCATGCTTTATATAAAGAAATAGTTTCCTGCAATCCGTGATATAAAGCGTCACAGATCAAGGCATGTCCGATCGAAACCTCTTCCAGCCAGGGTATATTCTGACTGAACCAGGCCAGGTTCTCCAGGCTCAGGTCATGGCCGGCATTGACACCCATTCCGAGGTTCTTTGCCAGTTGAGCCGCAGCAATAAAAGGGGCAACTGCTTCTTCCTTGTTTACCGGATAATTGGTTGCATAAGGTTCCGTATACAGTTCAATACGGTCGGTACCGGTTTTTGCCGCCAGTTCGATGTTGGCGAGATCGGTGCCGACGAAGATGGATGTACGGATTCCCTGTGCGGTGAAAGTGTCTACCAGTTCACTCAGCAGGTCGAAGTTCGCACTTACGTTCCATCCTGCATTCGACGTGATAGCATCGGGAGCATCCGGCACTAGGGTAACCTGGGTCGGTTTAACCTTCAACACGAGATCTATAAAATCGTTACAGGGATATCCTTCAATGTTAAATTCTGTCCTGATAAGAGGTTTTAGTGCATATACATCGCTGTATTTAATGTGACGTTCGTCCGGACGGGGATGAACCGTAATTCCTTGTGCACCGAAATTTTCGCAATCTTGTGCGACTTTTAGAATGTCAGGCATGTTACCTCCGCGTGCATTACGGATGGTTGCAACCTTGTTAATGTTTACACTTAAATTTGTCATCGTATATCGTTATATCTTTTTTCTTTCATTACATTTGCACAAAAGTATCGGCAAATTTAGCAGTATTTAGGGAATATACAGAAGAATGTTGGTGAAAGATTTCATAACGAAGGAACTTCCGGTGTTAAAAAGTTTTGACACAGGGGAGTATGCATTAGCACTAATGGATGATTTTAAGTTAAAACATCTACCGTTGCTAAGCGAAGGGATATACCGTTGCCTGGTTTCGGAAAAGGATCTGCTGGCTATGCCTGATCCTACGGCGACGATCGGCGAACCGGTTCTGTTTGCTCCCAGTGTGCTTGAAAATACGCATATCCATGAAGCGCTGGCTTTAATTACCCGTTATCAGCTTTGCCTGCTTCCGGTAGTAAGTCCGGAAGGAGAGTACAGAGGCGCGATTACACGGGATAAGTTGATCGATATCCTTTCGGAGCTGTGTAATGCCGAGAGCTCGGGGAGTGTTTTTGTGCTGGAGGTGATGCCACAGGATTACTCGTTGACGGATATTGCCCGTCTGATCGAATCGAATAATGCGCATGTGTTGAATTTGCTCTCGTACACAGACAAAGATACCGGAAGATTGCACCTGATCATTAAGATCGACCTGGAAGATGCTTCACCGGTGATCCGTAGTTTCGAACGGTTTAATTATACGGTTCTCTATTATTTTATGGAAAAGGGAATGGTAGACGATCTGTTGCAGCAGCGGATGGATGAGTTGTTGCATTATATGAATATTTAATCAATTGACAGTTTTATGAAGGTTGGTGTATTTGGCAGTGAATATCAGGTAGAGAAACAGAGTCAGATAAAACGTTTGTTTGAAAAGCTTCGCTCGCAGGAGGCGGAGGTGTATGTGGACTCTCAATTCTACTACTTCCTGACAGATGTCCTGAATTTCGAACCTGTAGTGGCCGGGTTGCTGACAGATGATGATTTTGATCTGGATGTGGCTCTCAGTGTGGGAGGTGACGGTACTTTCCTGCGTACGGCAGCTCGGGTGAATCGGCAGGATATTCCCATTCTGGGTATTAATACCGGACGGCTCGGTTTTCTGGCGGATGTGGGTGGTAATGATATCGAGGACACGTTGGATGAGTTATTCAAGAACTATTATAAAATAGAAGAACGTACTTTATTGCGTCTGAATACGGAAGGCCGTGTTTTTAAGGGGTATAACTATGCGTTGAATGAGATCGCCATATTGAAGCGCGACACCTCTTCAATGATCACGATCCATACGTCGCTTAATGATGAGTACCTGGCTTCATACCAGGCAGACGGATTGCTGATCGCAACGCCGACCGGTTCGACAGCTTATTCCATGAGTGTGAACGGCCCGATCATTATACCGCAAAGTAACAATATCGTATTGAGTCCGGTTGCTCCTCATTCCCTGAATGTTCGCCCTCTGGTTATTCCTGATACTTATAAGATCACGCTGGGGGTCGAGAGCCGGAATAAATATTTCCTGATCTCACTGGACGGACGTTCGGAAATATTCCCTACCGGTATACAACTGACGGTATCGAAAGCAGATTATACGACAAAAGTGATTAAAAGATATAATCATACCTTTTATCAGACGCTCCGTGAGAAGCTCATGTGGGGTGCAGATGCAAGGATGAAATAGAGGATTGTAGCTGAATTGTGCTGTAAAAAGATGTTTTATAGCATGTATTTGTTAAATCATATTAAAGATGTGAGAAAAACAAATGATATATTATGCTACATAACATAAAACCTCTATATTTGCACTGTGTTTTTCATGGTATTAGATTTAAGGTTAACAATGAAGATTGGCTGTCTGTGAAGATAGCCTTTTTTATTTTATGCCAATTGGACTTTCCTGAAACAATTATTTTTATATTTGCCTCTGATAAAATCCACATAAGTAATTTTAGTACGATTGATATCGATCTTATCGATGAAGGGGAGATTTGCTGTTATGATTACATCCAGGGAAGATGAGTATGTTAAGGCGCTGAGTAACGGTGATTCGAAAGCATTCGAATTATTGTTTCTGCGGTATCAGCCAAAACTTGTCTATTTCTTTACAGGCTTTGTACACGATGACGAGATCGCGCAGGACTTAGCCCAGGATCTTTTTTTTAATCTTTGGAATAACAGAAGCAAGCTTTCGAATATACGTTTGTTTCAATCTTACCTTTATCAGATGGCACGTAACATCTTATACAATTATTATGATCATTCTTTGGTGCAGGAAAAATACGGGATGGCGCAATTCTTGTCTCCATCGGTATCCGATGATCCGGAAGAACAGTTATTTGCCAGCAACTTACAGGAATTGATTAACCTTAGAGTCGATCAGATGCCTCCCCAACGGAGACAGATTTTTCGTATGAGCCGGATGGAAGGTCTGAATAATGAGGAAATTGCAAACCGGCTCAATATAAATAAACGGACTGTCGAGAATCATTTAACCGTTGCTTTGGCAGACTTAAGGAAAATGCTTAAGGTTTCTATTCTGCTCTTTTTTCACTAATTCTGTGTTTTCTGTAAAAAAATCAATTTTAGACTGTGTGTAAAACCGAAGTTCGCTTTCTTATTTATAAAAAGCGATAATTATGCACGAAAAAGAGATAAAGGAGATAATCAGGTTATTTTTTGGAAAACGGTTTTCTAAGGACGCTCAATTACGTTTTCGTTATTGGTTTCGTTCGGAAGAAGATCGTAATGAAAAGGAGGATGCCCTGCAGGAAATCTGGGAGACAAGTCCGTCTGATATTTCAGAGCAGACCTGGAACAGACTGTCGGAAATGCAGGGCAGGATTTCAAAGTCACGGAATGTGACATTACCGGAGAGACGCAACAGGCGCTGGTTGAAATATGCAGCAGTAGCCGCTGTTTGGATACTGACAGTGTTCACAACCCGTTATTTCTCTGGACAGGATGTTAAAATAGTATCTCCGAAACTAACCGAATTTTATGTTCCTTATGGTGATAAGCAGGAGATAACGTTATCCGATGGCTCTGTTGTGTGGGTAAATGCCGGGTCAGTCCTTATTTATCCTTCGGAGTTTACAGCTGCCACACGTACCGTTTTTCTTAGTGGGGAAGCTTGTTTCAAGGTGGCGAAAAATCCGGAACAGCCGTTCATTGTTAGTACGAAACATCTGGATGTTCAAGCTTTGGGTACTGTTTTTAGTGTAGATGCTTATCCCGGTGCAACGGAAACTATTGCAACGTTGGAGGAAGGAAGTATACAGGTGGATACGAAACCTTCGATGACTCCGGCTTCCGTTTTAAAGCCCAATGAACAATTCATCTACTCCCATTTGACACACCGGGCGACAATCAATGTGGTTGATGCTGAACAAGTCTCGGCCTGGAAAGATGGTTACCTGATATTCAAAAATGCCAGCTTTGAAGAAGTGACTGCCGCTTTGGAACGCAAATATAACGTGACAATTAATTATAATGCGGAAAAATATAAGGGGCGTACCTATTATGTGAAATTCAATCCGGATGAAAGTATAGAAGATGCTCTTCTGATTTTAAAACATCTGATAGAAGATTTCAGATACCGGATAACAGGGCAAACAATCAGTATAAACTAAAAGGAAGGAGGAACCACAGCATATATAAAAGAAAGACGGGGAGAACGACCGGCAAAATCTCCTCCCCGTATTTTGAAATCATAGAATACCATCAAAAACATTTCAAGAAATATTAAAATAGTATTCATATTAATAATAACACACAAAGATATGCGAATTACCTTTCTAATACAATCAGAAAAGACTAAAATCTTTTCATGTATATTAATTACATTCCTATTGTTGGCTTTTGCACCATTGGCAGAAGCACAGAATCAAAAGGTTCATCTGACCGGAACGGATAATTCCCTCCGTACTGCTTTTGAGCAGATAGAGAAACAAACAAAGATGTCGGTAGATTATGATGCGAAAATACTTGATACTTCGCGTCCGGCTCCTGCAACTTCGGGGGAAACAACTGTCGGTGATCTGATGAAAGTGTTGTTGAAAGACTCCGGTTGTACTTTCACGATACAGGGATCACATATCCTTATTTCGAGACAGGTGGTTGCTGAAAACAAAAATAAGGTAGCCGGATCGATAACCGATGAAAGAGGAGAACCTGTAATCGGAGCATCCGTATTGGAAAAAGGAACAACCAATGGAACTATAACAGATCTGGATGGTAAATTTACATTGGAAGTGTCTTCCGGTGCCGTTTTATCAGTCAGTTTTGTAGGCTACCAGACTCTTTTCGTTAATGTCGAGGGGAGGAGAAATGTCAACATCACTCTGAAAGAAGATATGGAACAGCTGGAAGAAGTGGTCGTTGTCGGTTATGGTACACAGAAGAAATCCAGTTTAACAGCTTCTGTTGCTACTGTTCCTGCCCGGGAGTTGAACAAACAAGTGGGACACTCCGTAGCATCCGCCTTGCAAGGACGTACTCCTGGTGTGGAAGTCTTGCAAAAAGGAGGGGAAGCAGGTGCTGATATAAAGATACTTGTGCGCGGAGCCGGTACATTCGGCGCTACGGAGCCTCTGTATGTCATCGACGGTGCATTCTCAAACAATGGCCTAAACTCGTTGAATCCGTCGGATATTGAGTCGATGGAAATATTGAAGGATGGTTCTGCTGCTGCCATTTATGGTTCACGGGCAGCGAACGGCGTAGTTCTGATCACAACGAAACATGGTCAGAAGGGGAAGGCGAAAGTGGAGATATCCGCAAACTATTCTATGCAAACACCTTCCAAATACCTGGATTTCCTGGATGCAAACGAACATCGTGAATATACAAAGCAGCTTGTCGCTAATTCCAGTAATCAGACCCAGGCACCGGAAAATGTAAATCCGACTGATCCGGGTATCAATACGGACTGGCAGGATGCTTATTTAAGAAACTCACCTATGTATAATCTGAATGCGGCTATTTCCGGTGGCGGTGAATATTCGACTTTCAATACCAGTATCGGTTATTTCGATCAGCAAGGTATTATGGAGTTCTCCGGTTTCAAGAAGTACAATGCACGTGTGAACGGAACTTTCAAGAAAGGCCGTCTGACTGTCAGTGAAACACTTTCTGCCGCATTCACGAATAAAGAACCACAAGTAAGAATGGTTATGGGGATTCCGACCGTGCCGATGACAGATGCCGAAGGACGATATGTTTCGGCAGGCAGGGAGTTTTACGTGAACGAAAGTAAGGTGACGAATCCTTTCGCTTCTTATTCAAATACCGTCAGAAGAAATAAGACAGTCAATGTAACAGGTAGCTTAAATATAGGATTGAACTTATTTAAGGGGCTGGACTATAAGCTTGTACTGGGTGGTGATTATATTTCCACAAATAATTATTCCCGTTCCATTGCATTCGATTCCAACTGGGATGCCAATGGTGACCCGGATCCGGATTACAGCCGGACGCTCAACTCCTTGTCGGAAAGCCGGGGGCAGCGATTCAACTATACGGTCGATAATATATTGACTTATAAGAATACTTTTGAAGGTCATACATTCGATGCAATGATAGGTACCAGCTGGATGCGTGAATATTACAGAACAATGGGAATCGGTTCGGGTTCTACGGATCTGGGAGGCCCCAGTATTACTATCTATAATGGAAAAGGAGATATAACCAGCGAGGAATATAATTCGGCTTTACTTTCATTCTTCGCCCGGTTAAACTATGACTACAAAGACCGTTATCTTGTTTCAGCAAGTATCCGTAGTGATAAGTCTTCAAAATTTGCCAAAGGAAACCGAGTAGGGTATTTCCCTTCTGTTTCTATCGGTTGGAATATACATGAAGAAGAATTTTTTAATATCGATTGGATCAGCAGAATGAAAATTAGAGCCAGCTATGGTGAATTAGGGGCAAACTTTATTGATCCTTATTCATTCCTTTCCACGGCATACGGCCCTATTCCATCAGTGTTCGGTGAAAATCAAACCGGACAGGAAAGTGTGATAAACGGTTACGTTACTAAATTTGCTCAGGAGAACCTGACGTGGGAGAAATCTATCTCTAAAAACATCGCATTAGAAATGGCATTTCTGAATAATCAATTATCATTCACGGCCGAATACTTCTGGAAAGATAACAATGACCTGCTTGCTCCGTTACTGCCTTTGGCTTCATCAGGGCAGACCATTATGACCAACGGCGGTGATTTACCAGTTTTCAACTCTGCGTCGGTAGAGAACAAAGGCTTTGAATTTACGTTAGGTTATCGTAAAGACTGGAAAGACTGGAGCCTGGGCGTTACAGCCAATATTTCTGCTTTGAAAAATAATGTGAAGAGTCTGGGCGAAGGGGTACAACCTATCAAGGCGGAAGTGATGATGAGCGGTTCATTCAACGACCGTCCTACCATTACGAAGCCGGGGCTTCCTATCGGTACATTCTGGGGATATGTGGTCGATGGTTTTGATGCTGACGGAAACTTTATTTTCCAGGATAATAATGGTAGCGTAGATGGTGTATTGACCGGAAAACCGGATGGAAAGATCGATGAAAACGATAAAACAGCTATCGGCAATCCTCATCCCGATTTTACTTATGGACTGAATATTAATGTCGGTTATAAGAACTGGGATCTGACCGCTTTCTTCCAGGGTACGCAAGGCAATGATGTCTTTGCTTTGATGAAGTACGACTGGTATTTCGGCGGTGCCAATAGTGCTATTCTGAAAGATGCTTTTTACAACTCGTGGACTCCGCAGAATACGAATGCAGAGGCTCCTAAGCTGAATAGCAAGAATAGTTCGGGTATCAACTCGCTACCAAGTACATTTTATGTAGAAGACGGTTCTTATTTCAGATGCAAGAATTTACAGATCGGTTATTCTTTTGACAGGAAGTTGTTGCAGAAGCTCCATGTCGATCTGGTGCGGATTTATGCAGGTGTACAAAATCTGTTCACTATCACCAAGTATCCGCTGTATGATCCGGAAGTTAGTTCCAACGCACTGTTCGACAGAGGAGTGGATGGATTCTGGCAGGCGCAGGAGAGTCCGCATGAAGCAACAATGAACTCCAGAGTATATAATATTGGTATCAATTTAACTTTCTAAAACTCGTATGAATATGAAAAACAGTTTGCATAAAATATTAATATGGGTCATCGGTTTCGTAATTACCGGGATGATGACTTCTTGTGAAGACATTTTTGACGAATTGTCTGTCAATCCGAATCAATTGGATGTAAACTCATTCTATACTACACCGGAAAATTGTAACAAGGGAGTTCTGGGTATCTATGGTTACATATCTACTCCGCGTAACCTGGGTGCTTGTGGCTTCGGGTTGATGCTGACCCGTAGTGATGAGGGATGTTCAGTAGCCGATTATGGTGTACCCGGTGCTTATAACGAGGAGTTTACTCCCTCGTATTATTCTTTGGTACAGCCGTTTCAGTTGATGTATACGGCGGCATCGCAGGCTAACCAGATGATAGAAAGTCTTACTGATCTTGAATTCAGCAATAAAGAACAGCATGATGCTTATCTGGGTGAAGCTTATTTCCTTCGTGCATTCACGCACTTTTTCTTATTCATTAATTACAGGAACATACCTTTAATCAAAGAATTACCAAAAGCCCCTAATGAATATAAACCGCAGGCAACACCGGAAGAGGCCTGGGATTTTATCATAGGTGATCTGATTAAAGCGAAAGACCTGCTTCCGGGCAAGGATTATTGGGATGTGAAAAATAAAGGACGTGTTACCAGGGCTTCAGCTTGTGCCCTTTTGGGTAAAGCTTATCTGTATCGTTCGGGTATAGAGCCTAAATACGGTACTTCCCAAACGACTTATTATGATGAGGCGGCAGCTGCATTTGCTGAGATCATCAATGGAAATTGCGGCAATTACCGACTGGTAGACGACTACTCGTGGAACTTCGACGTAGCTCATGAAAATAACGATGAGTCTATTTTTGAAATACAATTTGTCGGTGTGTTGAATACCGGATTTAATCCCGGTTTTGTGGATAGCGGCTTGTTTAATGATATCCGATGTAAAATGTGTATCATGAATAAAAACAGAAATTCGAACAGTTCTGCACAAGTAATGCATAATTGGTTATATGACAAATTTGTTGCCTCAAAGACCGTCGATGGAAAGACTGATCCACGGATGTTCGGGTCGTTTGTTTTTAATGATAATGCTCCGGAAATTATTAATCCGGAAGGAATGAAAGTGACTTTCCTGGAAAATAAAAACTGGGAGGCAGAGATGGGATCCAAAGACGGTACATTCGGCGAACAATATGAACTGGCTACCGGATATAAGATGTGTAGCAGAAAATGGATGGACTGGACATTGCCTCCGACGGACGATGCCGGAGCCCATTTTTTCAATGGCCGTGCACAAGGTGTCAACTGGAGAATGATTCGTTATTCGGATGTCTTGCTGATGTATGCCGAAGCAGTCGTAATGGGGGGTAAAGCTACGGCTAATATAACTCCGTTGGAAGCGATCAATCGTGTACGTGACAGGGCCGGTGTTCCTCATATTGCAGATGCAAATATGGAAACGATAGAAAACGAACGTATTCTGGAGCTTACTTACGAAGGATTTCGCTTTTTTGATTTACTTCGTTGGGGAAAAGTGGTGGAACGTTTCCGTGAGTTGGAAGCTTCCGATCCTTTGTTTAAGAAGTTTAGCAGGGCTCAGTATATGGGTTTCCAGGAAAACAAGAATGAGTGGATTCCGCTACCTATCGATGAAGTAGAAGGTAATCCGTATATTATTAAGAATAATCCAGGTTGGTAATTAAAATAAAGATAACATGAAAATAGCTTATTATTTGATATGTACCGCTTTTCTTTCGGGCTGTGTCTCTTCGCAAAACAATTGTCCGGTAGAAGGCAATGGCAAAACTTTGCATAATGGAATAGTTCTTCCGGAGCTTTGGCCTCCGGGTATGGTGGATGATGGCATTTGTCGTGAAATGCCTTTGCCATATATTGAAAACAAACCGGCTGTTATCCCGATTAATCTCGGACGCCAGTTGTTTGTGGATGATTTTCTCATTGCAGAAACAGATATGCAGCGTGTCTCTCACAAAGCAACGTTTTATGAAGGAAATCCGGTACTTGCACCGGATAAGGAATGGGAATATACGTTTGAACGTGCCCCTTATGCAGCTCCTTTCAGCGATGGCATCTGGTATGATGAGACTGACCGGAAATTCAAAATGTGGTATCTGGCCGGTGCAGGATCTATGCATAAACACCGTCAGAGTTTTTACACCTGTTATGCTGAATCGCTTGATGGTAAACAGTGGGAGAAAGTTAATATGGATGTGGAACCTGGTACCAATATAGTCGATACTTGTGACAGGGATGCTGCTACGGTATGGCTGGATAAAACGTGTCCGGATCCGGAAAAGCGTTTTAAACTATTCAATGTAGAGAAGCACCGGGGTGGCTGGAAAGTGATCCTGAAATATTCGAAAGATGGCATACACTGGTCGGAAGGAGTAGCCCAATCCGGGCCGGTAGGCGACCGTACCACGGCTTTCTATAATCCTTTCACCGGGAAATGGGCTCTGAGTCTCCGGCAAGGAGCTAAAGCGGACGGACGTTCCAGGGGATATCTGGAAAATGAAGATCCGGAAATGGCTGTCAGTGTGGCACATTCGTTGGCGGCAGGTATCAAAGATAAAAATATAGTCTTATGGTTTACTCCGTCGGATAAGGAGTTGGTGCACCCTGAATTTCCGGATGTACGTCCTGCCATCTATAACTTTGATGCCATGCCTTATGAGAGTATCATGTTAGGATTTTATGCTATGTGGAAAGGGCCGGAGAATGATGTTTGCGATAAATTAGGTATTCAAAAGAGGAATGAGATAGGAATGGGATACAGCCGCGATGGCTTCCATTTTTATCGTCCAACCTACGAGCCTATTATGGGTGTTAATGAAACAGACGGGGCATGGAACTGGGGAAATATGCAATCGATTATCGGCGTACCGCTGATTGTAGGTGATTCCCTGTATCTGTACTCCAGCGGAAGAATGAAAAACGATGTCATGTGGGATGGTTTTACTTCCACGGGTATGGCAACTTTACGTCGTGACGGGTTTGTTTCCATGCAAACTCCGGGTCAGGGTTTCCTCACTACCGGAAATATTAAATTTGACGGTAAGTACTTTTTTGTCAATGCACAGGTTAAAAACTTGCAGGTAGAGATATTGGATGAAAAGGGAAAAGTAATCCCCGGATTTTCCAAGGATGACTGTGAAGCATTGAAGGATTTGAATTCGACCAAACAAATGGTTACGTGGAAATCGGGAAAAGACCTGTCCTCTCTTGCTGATAAAGTAGTGAAAATAAAATTCTATGTAACTGATGGTGACCTGTATGCTTTTTGGATTTCTCCCTGGAAAACAGGTGAAAGCCGAGGTTATACAGGAGGTGGTGGCCCTGGCTTGAATCCGGCCGGAATTGATAAGCCATTATAATGAGAAGAATCGTTTCTATATAGTGAAAACATGGTATGTAGCACGTATTCGTTAATCATAATATAAATATGAGAAAATGAACTCAATGTTATGCTACATACCATGAAATCGTTATATTTACACAGTTGTTCTTCATGGTATTAGATTTCAGGTTAACAATGAAGATGACTGTCTGTGATAGATTGTCTTTTTGTGTTTATATCCGTTTCATTGGTACTCATAAAGAATATGATCAAATTGATTGCTCTAAAATTTAAAGTTTATGACAAAGATAGAAAATCAGGCTCAATATGAATGGGCAGTTAAAAGGGTAGAGGAACTTCTTCCACTAGTGGATGACAATACTCCACTGAATGATCCTAATAGCATAGAATTAGAGCTTTTGTCTAATCTTGTGGCTGATTATTCAGAGGAGCATTATGCTTTAGGAGAACCAACTTTGGTGGATGTACTAAAACTTCGTATGTATGAAATGGGACTTAATCAAAAGTCATTATCCAAACTGATAGGAGTAAGCCCTTCCCGGCTCAGTGATTATATCTCAGGTAAATGTGAACCGACTTTGAAAGTTGCCAGAGAAATTAATCGAAAACTGAATATTGATGCTAATATAATACTCGGAGTATAACCTATTTTGCTTACTCGATAAGTAGACCGACAGCTACTTATCGAGTAGGCAGTATGGTTACTTAGTAAGTAAGTTACAGTCTACTTATTAAGTAGATTTTGCCTTACTTAGTAAGTAGACTTAGCCCTTGTTTGGTAGCAGGTTTGCGTTTAGATGGAACGGCTTTTTTTATTGAAATATCTTCGAATATATTTTGTTATATCAGAAAAAGAATACTACTTTTGCATTGTCAACAAAGATTGACTTCATCGATTTTTAATAAATGCAACTAGTAGCATTTATTGGGGCTTAAATCCAAATTAAGCCGATCGGCTAGTTTTTCTGCCGAAATTTTTTTAATGTATGCCCACTCTTACAAAAGTAAGTCTGTTGCAAGAAGTGGGAGGGAAACTTTTCTTCTAGAAGGGGGAAGAAAAGGGGTTGAGTATCTCTTCGGTCTTTTTTTATAATCATATAAAATTTATGATGTATGGCACTAAAATTTAGACGTGTCAAAAAGACATTCGGTTTCGATAAATCGAAGATCGAGAAGTATGTCGTGGTTCCCGAAAGGGCAACCCCGGTGGGATTTGAATATCTTTGCGAGCAAATCGCATTGATATCGGGTGTTAACAAAGGTATGGTGCGAGCAACCTTGTTTGGGTTGGTTTCTTCCATGAAAACCTTCATTCAACAGGGACACACTGTGCAGGTGGAAGGATTCGGGAGTTTTATCCCGTCTTTTAATGCCAAGAGTAGCCTTGTTGAAAAGGATGCAAATGCTGAATCCATCCGAAAGATGAAATTACGTTTTGTTCCGTGTGCGGAACTACGTGAAATGATGGAGCGGATGAGAATGGATTTCAATGACAAAGACAGTACTAACGATACTAAAGAATCCGATTCTCCTTCTGGAGGTGAGGACGATAGACCGGTAATCGAATAGTTCACGATGTTATTTTAAAAGTTACTCCCCGGGTCGATATTTTTCGACTCGGGGAGTTTTATTTTTCAGGGAAGCCTTGGGTATAAAGAAAAAGTCTATATCTTTGTCTCGTTCTCACGCCGATTTTACGGGTGGGAGCAGACATATATTTGAAAGGCGTTTATTGACGTCTTGTCTTCTACATCTCAAACTTCGCAAATTTGACAAAATAAGGAGACAGGGCAGCGGTAGATGTCTGCGGTGATTTGTTATATTGTATACTTCATGCGTCGTTTGGCGCATGAAAGTATATTTTTACACATATCGGCGTGGGCTTCAACGTTGCTTATCCTTATTTTGGGGCATGCGAAGGCCTGAGGTGTGGGATAAGTGACAGACGAATCCCGCGCTTTTTTTGTATATGCTGATTTATAAGAACTAGTCACTAGTTATTAATATTTTAAATGTAAATCAGATGAATACAAAAAGTATTTTTCTATTGTGTATGTGGCTCTTCGCCACATGTTTCTTGCAGGCACAGGACAAGATGCCGCAAGCTGTTAGTTACCAGGCTGTAGCACGTGATGCACAAGGTAAAGTGGTTGCCCAAAAGCCAATAGGCATCCAGGTTGAAATTCTGAAAGGTTCGACTACCGGCACTGTCGTTTTTTCCGAAACACATTCTCCAACGAGTAGCAACACCGGAACGGTCAATCTCCTGATCGGTCAAGGTACACGCAAAACCAGTACATTCTCTTCCGTTGATTGGGGAGCAGACACCTATTATCTGCAATTAAGCATGGATTTGAACGGTGGAAGTAATTACGAAAAAGTTTCGACAACGCAGATGTTGCCGGTGCCTTATGCGTTGTATGCGGCAAAGGCAGGAACGGTGGAAAATGGGGGGAGTAGTGGAAGTACTTCCACTACTGTTGATTTTGCCGTGATTCCCAATGATAGCGAAATAATGGATTTAAGTGAAATCATTGCGGGGAAAAATCCAAAATTGTCTTCGTGTGAAAATTTCTTTGAGGGTTATGTTATTTATTTAAATGGTGAAGATCAGGAAGTCGAATTTACGGTTGATGGGCTTCCTGAAGACTCTTATGAATTAGAAGTTTCTTCTAGCTCAAAAAATGGTCGATATATAAACTGTAAAGAAAAATATATCTATTCAGAAGGTGGCAGCTTTAATTATGCGTTACCAAAAGGTTCTTATAATGTTACATTTACGCTTCAAAACAAATATGGGCTGAAAAAAGAGTATAAATGCACAATTGTAAGGGAATAAAATGTATAATTAGATGAGATAAAAGAATATGAAACTATACTTATGTCTATTTATAAGTTATTTCTTCTCTCTTTCCCTTCAAGCCCAAACTCTTGAAGGAACCTTTTCTTTTCAGGGAGAAGAAGCTACAACATCAGCCATCCAGTTAACAGCTATCGCTGGCCAACCCTTTGAAGGAACAACAGTTGAAGGACCGTTATCTTACGGTTTTATTGAGGTAGTTTCTACTGCCAACGAATATACGAACGTCTCGGCTCTAACTTTAGAAAAAGATCTGGTTTTGGCGGAGGTTGGGGAGCAGTTGCAACTGACAGCTATTTTTTCTCCGGCAGAGGTGGATAACCCGATGCTCGGTTGGTATTCGTCAGATCCTTCGGTAGTGGGGGTAAAGAATGGTGTTGTTTCTGCCTTGCAAGTGGGGAAGGCAACGGTAACGGTCGTTTCTGCGAGCGGTGTTTTTGCGGATCAGTGCGAGGTGACAGTCAAGTCCGATCCTACTTCTATAGAAGAGGTCAGTAGTGGCAATCACATTTATCCTACTGTTACCAAGGATTATCTTTATGCCGATTTGCAACAACCACAAACGATTTATATCATAAATGTATCAGGTAAAGTATGTGAAAAAATCCAGTGTCAGACTGGACGGAATACAATCACGATGCAGGCATATCCTACCGGAGTCTATTTTATCCGCATGGATAGTGAAGTCGTTAAAGTGATAAAACGGTAGAATCGTATCATTCTGCCAACCCAAACTTTTCTCCGGTAGTAATTGGATTTCTTTCCGATTGCTACCGGAGTTTTTATAAAAGCTTTCCAGGATTAGTAAAAGTGTTCGCTAATTTTGCGAACATCGATATTTAATGCTATATTTGCATTTGTAAAGAGAACCAATATGGAGATAAATTTCGACAAGAAATATTTGCGTGATTTGTATGTTACAGGAGAAGCAGACAAAAAGCATCGTTTTCAACCGCAGATTATCCGTAAATACATCCGTATCATTGATTTGATGATTGAAAAAGCTGATGTAACGACTCTCGCTCAATATAAATCGCTGAATTATGAAAAGCTAAAAGGCGATAAAGCGGGATTGTCTTCGGTAAGAGTGAATGACCAATACCGTATTGAGTTTGAAGAACGAATTAAGGATGGTGAAATTATCGCTACGATATGTAATATAACAGAGTTGTCGAATCATTATAAATAGGAAGAATTGATATGAGTGCTATTGGACAAGGGGGAGATCCCCAAATGACTGCTAATAATCTTACTCCCGCATACCCGACTCACCCGGGGGAGATTTTAAAAGATGAGATAGAGTATAGGGGAATATCACAGCGTAAGCTGGCGAAACAAATGGGGTTAGCATATTCTGTTTTGAACGAAATCTTGAACGGGCATCGTCCAGTCACAGAAAAGACAGCTTTACTTTTTGAGGCCGTTTTGGGGGTCGATGCAGAACCGCTGATGCGCCTTCAACTTAAATACAATATGCAGGCCACCCGCAAAGACAAGACTTTTATGGAGCGACTGGCTGAAGTACGTAAAATTGCTGCAGTGCTTTGAGTTTAGAAAATATTATCCGTGTGAATAGTGAAATCTTAGCATAGTAATATGCCGTAAAAACATGTTATGCAGCATGTATTTGTTAAATCATATTAAAGGTGTGAGAAAAACAAGCGAAATATTATGCTACATAACATAAAGTCTCTATATTTGCACTGTGTTTTTCATGGTATTAGATTTAAGG
>OGJY01001493.1_pt1 | contig 27065 bp, 20 predicted proteins | sample 1572231 | NCBI WGS metagenome assembly OGJY01 (sample SAMEA2582121, study PRJEB24529) | metagenome | biome: Human gut stool | place: China | collected 2011
TATGAAACATATGATACGGCTAGTGCTAGTGGTGATGAAATTGCTAAACCTTTAGAAGCCGGTGGTTCTGTAGCAGCATTACTAGTTGATGGTGACCTAAAACTGGGGGCCATTGGTACTGTTACCTATGTAGATGGAGAAAAGATTGTTGCCTTTGGTCATCCATTCTTAAAACATGGCTCCTCAAACTACTTCATGCATAATGCAAGCATCTTTACAGTAGTTAAAAGTTATGATGCTGCTTTCAAATTGGGCTCTATGGGCAAGGAAGTTGGCTCTGTAACTGAAGATAGAGGTGCTGGTATTGCAGGTGTTTCTGGTGTGATTTCTCCAGGGATCCCTATGCGATTCCATTTGAAAGACCTTGATATGGGGCGTGATAAAACTAGCTCTGTTAAGGTTATTGAAGATAGTGAGATGACACCGACTTTAGCGGCTACATCTCTATATAACATGTTGAATAAAACGTTGGATCGTAGTGGCGCTGGTACGGCTACCATTTCTTATACAATCACACCAAGAGGTAAAGAGCATAAACCGTTGACGCGAACTAATATGTTCTATAGCTCTGACTCTATCTCTGAGAAGGCTGTTGATGAGTTCTATAATGTTATCGACGTTCTTATGAATAACCGATTCATCAATTATGAAATTTCTGACATCTCTGTAGAAACTGAGGTGACACAAGATAAGAAAACAGCTAAGCTTGTTGATGCCTCTGCATCTTCAACCATTGTTTCCCCTGGTGATACAATCGTTGTAGATGTAACGTTGGAGCCGTTCCGCGGTGAGAAGGTCGTTAAACAAATCTTCTTTAAGGTTCCTGAGGATCAAGCTGTTGGCAAGTATACCTTAGAGGTGCGTGGGGGCGGTGAAATCCCATTACCTTATGTATTAGAAAAGCAAAAATATAATTTAACTGATGAAATTTTACGTCGCTTAAAAGTTCATAAAGATTTTAATGAACTTTACGATGAAATTCAAAAGACTGATACAAATAATCAAATCGTTGTAGAGTTTTTAGAAGATGGCATTAGTCTTGTTGATGAAGATGGTTCCCAATCTGTTAAAAAAGCTAAACTTAAAGATGTGGAATCAAAACCTATGCCAGGGGATGTAAAGAAAAAAACAGGTCAAGAAGATTTGAGTTCTAGTAAGGACGATGATAATCAAATAGAAAAAACTGCTATTGATACGGAATACATCGTTCAAGGTGATGGTCAATTTACAATTCATGTTATGAAACCAGCCGATCGCGATAAAGCATTAGCTAAACGCGTAAAAGAAGTTAAAAATCAAAGCAAGATGGAACATAAATTAGAATTGGAAGACCAATCCAAAAAGGATAAATCCAGTAAAAAAGATGTGAAAAAGTCTGATAAACAAGATGTGAAAAAATCTGATAAACAAGACCAAAAAACACCTGATAAAAAGGATGAATCTAAAGTAAATGATACTAATGCAGCTGAATAAGCTGAAAATGTAAGGGGAAAGGGCTAAACTGTTGAATTGGCTAGAATCGATAGGACGAGCTGTAATGAACGGCCTATCACAGATGGGGAGTGCTACATTATTGGTGTGGCACACAATTAGACAACTGAAAATGATTAATCTGTGGCATGTGTTTCAGCAGATGGCTCACTTAGGCGTAGATTCGTTGCCGATTATCAGTTTAACGTTACTCTTTGCTGGTGCAGTTATGACCTTACAGATTACAGATGTATTGATTACATATGGTGCACAAAGTACTGTGGGTGGTCTTATGGCTGTTGCTATGGGTCGTGAGTTAGGGCCTATTTTAGTAGGGGTTGTACTGGCCGGCCGTGTTGGCGCCGCTATCACAGCTGAAATTGGTACAATGAAGGTAACTGAACAAATTGATGCGCTACGTGTTATGGCTGTCGATCCTGTTGGTTATCTCGTGGTACCTCGTGTAGTAGCATGTATGATTATGGTGCCTATATTGGCGTTTTATGGTGTAGTCATTGGTATTGCAGGTGGTTACTTTGTAGCTACTGCTATCAAAGGTCTGGCGCCAAGTACTTATTTAGATTCTATTCAAATGTTTTCTACCATTTCAGACTTTACACTAGGTCTTTTGAAATCTAGCGTATTTGGTGCTGTCATCGCATTGGTAGGTGCTTACAAGGGGATGGAAACTAAAATGGGCGCTGAAGCAGTTGGCTTCTCCACAACTAGTTCTGTAGTAACTAGTATCATTTTAGTATTTGTATTAAATTACTTTTTATCTACCTTGTTATATTAGTAGATACATTAGAGGGATTTATGATAGAACTACGCAATGTTGTAGTTGCCTATGAGTCACGTGTGATTTTAGACTCTATTAATCTCACTATCGATGATGGGGAGACGTTAGTCATATTAGGTGGTAGTGGTAGTGGTAAAAGTACACTACTTCGCTTATTGATTGGCTTGCAGCGTCCTACATCGGGACAGATTATAGTAGATGGCACAGATATTACAACATTATCTGAAGATGAATTTAATACAGTACGAAGAAAAATGGGGATGGTATTCCAATACTCTGCTCTGTTTGATTCTATGTCGGTAGGCGAAAACGTGGCCTTTGGTTTGCGTCAGCATACGGACTTAGGGGATGATGAGATACGACGCATTGTAGCAGAGCGACTCGATTGGGTCGGTTTGAAAGGGTATGAATCCTATATGCCTAACGAATTGTCTGGCGGTATGAAAAAGCGTGTTAGTTTAGCTCGCGCCATAGCGCTAGATCCAAGCTTAATTCTCTATGATGAACCTTCATCCGGTTTGGATCCTATTACATCCGGTACGATTAGTATGCTCATTAAGGGAATGCAACAACGGCTTGGTTGTACCTCTATTGTAGTAACGCATGATATGCAATCTGCATTTTATGTGGCAGATCGCATAGCCTTACTTGATAAGGGGAAATTTGTGGAAATTTCTGATACAATAGACTTTAAGAATTCTACAAATAAAAAGGTACAACAGTTTATTCATGGTGAAGCAGAACCAATTAACGTATCTGCGATGGGAGAGGTATAATGAAGTGGACGACGGAGGCCAAGGTAGGGGCTTTCACGATAATAGGTATAGCATTATTTATTGCAGGCATACTGTTTGTAGGCCGCATTGATATATGGGCTAAACCTCAAATGACGATTACCGGTGATTTTGCTCAAGTTAATGGCCTAAAAAATGGCAATCAAGTTAAATACTCAGGTGTGGCTATCGGTAATGTCTCTGATATAGAGATTACACCACATGGTGTAGTAGTAAAAATGAAGCTTGATGAAAAAACACAAATTCCAAGTGACTCTACGTTCACATTGGGATCAGATGGTTTTTTAGGTGATAAGTTTATTCAAATTTCACCAGGCCAATCTAAGGTATTTTTACAAGATGGTGACACTGTTAAGGGCGAAGGTGCAGACGCTATGGATAAAGCGATGCAAAGCGCTCAAAAACTAATGGATGGCACCGAAAAAATGTTGCAATCTATCAATAATATTATTGGTGATCCAGCAACGCAAAATGCACTTAAGCATTCCTTACAATCTACGGCAACGATGGCTGATAATGCTGTAGCGATTACACAAAATATGGCTGATGTAACGGCACAGCTAAATCAAGCTGCTCAACAATTTAATGCAGATGGTAATGCAGGCAATGATATGCGTGCTATTTTGACTAACTTAAAACAAACTACGGATCGTGTAGATAATATGGCTCGTTCTATGGAGTCTACTGTAACTGATCCTAAAGCACAGGAAAATATTAAGGAAACATTACATAATACGGCACAAATTTCAGCTCGCATCAATAAATTGATGGGTGGTAAACCATATCAAACTGATGCAAGTGGAAATGTAGTAGATGGAAATAATGTTGAAAAAAAGTCATCTACTAAAGTTGAGCCTTCTGTAGATTTGTTATATAACACAACAGATGATGAATTCCGCATCAATGGTCGCGTTCGTGCTTATAATGATAAAGGTATGGCTGAGCTTGGTCTTTCCAATATCGGTGATGGCACTAAATTCGATTTAAATGCCGGTCGATTCATTAGCTCTAAATGGCTAGTACGGGGCGGTATTTTTGAAAGTGAATTAGGATTTGGCGTTGACTATAATTTACGTGGTCCTGTTTCATTGTCCGCAGCGGTATATGACCTTAACAATCGTAAATATCGTATTCGTAGTGACATACGTTTACATAAAGATACTTATGGGGTTATTCAAATGACCAGACCGTTCGGTTCCACGAATGGTGGTACCTACTTTGGTATCAAACAAGTATTTTAAAGACTAATACATTCACTTTAGGTGAGTATGGAGGTACATATTATGAATAAAAAGGTTTTATCCTTAGGTGTAATGCTCTCCTTAGCTACTACAGGTGCAATGGCTGCTGATGTAGTTACAACTTCCGTTAATAATGGAGACCAATTAAGCAAATATCAAAAAGAAGCTATTCAATTAACACAAAAGCAATTAGCTGAAAAATCTGTTCAAGATAGCAAAACATATGAGAGCAAATTGGACCTCGATGAGTCTCGTACGATTGAGTTAGCATTAGCGAATAACCGCACTGCAAAACAAACTAAATGGGGTTATGAAGCTGCTAAATCTGCAGTAAGCCAAGTAGCAGCTGGTAAGAATCCAAGTGTTAGTTATGGTTGGAGTGCTCAAAAAACGGGCGGTGACACAGGTAGTGGCAAATCTGGTAGTCATAACTTCTCCATTAGTGCGCCTGTATTCAATCCACAACTTGATGCGAGCATTGATTCTGCACGTTATACTCGTGAAGGTACTGGTGCTAGCTATGAAGAGGCTTTACAACAAGCAAAATATGATGCTCTTAACGGTTATTATACATTGATTATGAGCCGCAATATGGTAGATGTAGCACAACAAGCTGTTAAAGATTATCAAGGTCATGTAACCAATGTAGAGGCACAGTATAATGTTGGTTTAGTGGCGAGCTCTGATGTATTGGCCGCTAAAACAAATCTTGATGATTCTCAAACATCTCTTGTAAAAGCGCAAAATGCTGCAAATTTAGCAGAGGCGAACTTAAATCAAGTTATTGCATACCCTGCACAAACAGCTATCACTACAGCAGAGCGTGATTTACAATATAAACCATATAATGTAACCTTGGAGCAAGCGAAAGCATATGCTATGCTTCATCGTTCCGCTCTTGTTAAATCGGCTCTTGATGTAAAATCTGCAGAAGAAGCTGTAAAATCTGCTAAGGCGGGTTATTTGCCTACTGTAGCTGTAAAAGCTGGTCGTGGCTATGGTGATCAAGATGGATACTTTGGTACAAGCACAAAGTCCTGGAGTGTTGGTGCTAGTGCTACTTGGAACTTATGGGATGGTGGTGCAACACAAAATGCTATTAAAAAAGCAAATGCACAACTTGAACAAGCAAAAGAAGCTAATTTGGCAACTGTTGATGCTGTATTGTTAGCCGTACAAAAAGCATACTTGAATTTACGATCTGCAGAACAAACAATTCAAAGTACACAAACTGCTGTTAAACAGGGACAAGAAAACTTCCGTATTGCAACACTTCGTTACCGCGCTGGCGTAGGCACAAACCTTGATGTACTCGATGCAGAAACTAAATTGACTGAATCTCGCAATAATTATGTAGATGCTTTATATAATTACAATGTAAGTATTTCTGCTCTTGAACAAGCAACAGGCATTCCTTTGGATACTCCTGTAGGTCAAGGGGCAAGTATTATTGCTAATAGTGGTGCTGTAGAACAATTAGCAGCATTAGCGACAGCTACACCTGCAAAAAAATAATCATAGAGATAATATACACTCTATTTAAAATGACGATTGCTTCGGCGGTCGTCATTTTTTTATCGTTGAATGAACTGTATTACATTTTGATTTCATAAAATTTATACATCATATACTATTGAAATATCATAGAGTATGGTAATATTGATGTATAAATAAGCGTAATTTTTTTAGGTGTGGGGTTTCCTATGACAAGGAAAAAATGGTGCCTAATTGGTGCAGCAGTTTTAGGATTGGGTGTAGCTGGAATAGCTACTTCCATCAATCCAATTGCAGAGCGATATGTGGCGCCCATGGTACAGGAACAACTACATAATACAGTTAGAGGTACAATTCAGTATGATTCTATGCACATCGCTTGGAATGGGGATGTAGTACTGCAAAATGTATCATTAAGGGATGAAAATGACCATTTGGTAGCGGCCGTTCCGACTATGAAGGTATCAATGAAATGGACATCTGCTCCATCTATTTTGATGGGGAATTCAAGTGGTGCAGCCATCGTTTCTACCATTACTTTAGAAAAACCGGACGTCCATGTGTGGCAACTAGCTGATGGATCTTGGAATGTAAATTCTTTATTGGAGTCATCCTCAAAAAATGATAAGAAATCATTTGATGGCAATATCGTCATTAATGATGCTACAGGTGCTGTTCGATTTAAAGATGGTAATGTACATAGGCTATCCAATCTAGATGGAAATATAGCCTTAAATGTTGATGGTATGACAAAAGGGGCATTAAATGGACTTTTAGATGACCATTCGATCGCTGTTAATGGCTCTATCGACATGAATAAAATGGATGATTTTGATTTGTTTGTTCGAGCCGAGTCTGTTGATATATCAGGCATTATGAATATGGTTCCATCCAATAAAAATCTCTCTATAACATCTGGTATATTACATGATGTAAAAGCGCAGATTACGGGGCGTGATGGCAAGTATTCTATGTCTGGTAATTTAGCCTTTGATGGCGTAGGTGGTACCTATAAAAACGGGTCTACTACATACCAAATTGGACAGGGCAATGGTAAGATTTTCTTCCAAAATAATACTGTTTTAATCAGTCATAGTGGCTGGTATGTAAACGATCAAGCCGTTAAGGTGAATGGATTGGTAACATTAGGGGATGAGGTTGGTTTAAACTTAAATGCGGTTTCTGATTCCGTAGCTTTAGAGGCTTTCACCAAAAATCAAATTACTGGTAACGTAGGTGCCCGTGTTCATATCGGCGGTACTAGTGTTAATCCCTATGTATCTGGTTCTATAAAGAGTAATGCAATCTCTTATGATAGCTATCATATCGATAGTGGAGAGGCTAATTTTAGTTATTTCGATGGTACAGTGGATATTCACGATGCTTCGTTATACATTGGTAATGGTAGCGTAAAAGTCAAAGGACAATACGGCATTGATAGTGGTGAATTTTCCATTGATGGTACAATTCATAATGCAGAAATAGCTCCATTTACACAAAATTTATCTACACAGGCATCTGGTATTGTGAATGGAGAATTTTCTGTAAAAGGAAAAAATAGTGATATTACCTCCATAGAAGGTAATATAGTGGGAACGAGTCTATCCGTGCGTGGTATATCTATTGATTCTGCTCGCGTTAGCTTTAATAATGTAGGCGCCTTGACAACTATAGCCGTTACGGGGGCGATAGGAAATGGCCAACTTAGTGGATATGGAACGATTGATAATAATCTATTGAATCTATCCTTGTCGGCGGATTCATTGGATGCATCTAATTTTTCAAGTCTTGTTGGTAATAGTATATCTGGCAATATTACAGGCCATGCTTCTATTACAGGAAATTTAGATAATCCATCTGTGACTGGTAGTGTTACAAGTCCTGAGATTGTCTATAGTGGGGCTCACTTTAATTCCATTAATGCAGGCTTTACTATTAAAAATCATATATTAGAATTAACAGATACATCTATAGGTGATGGAGATGGCGCCATTACTATAGGGGGTACATTTGATTTAAATTCTAATGCACTTAATATGCGGGCGCGTGCTAAAGCTGTCCGGATAGAGAACTTGATTAGACCGTTTTCTGATGTTCCGCTTACTGGGTGGTTTGAATCTGAAAATGAGATTCGTGGTACTTTAGATAATCCATATGTTCAGGGCCATGTTCATTTATATGATGGTTCTTATAATGGTAAATTGATTAGTGATGCAAAGGCAGATTATACATTAGAAAATAAGACTCTTACATTACCTAAGTTTACTATTCAAGGATATGGTGCTGTCATTCAAGGGTCTGGTACTATGTCAGAAGATGCCCTAAATATCGATTTAGAAGGTAAAGATATAGATATTGGTAGGTTATTAGTCAATACTGATTATGATGTAAAAGGCTATGTACAAGCTAAGGGGCATATTGGAGGCTCTTTATACAATCCTAATTTTAATGGATCTGTTACATCTAACTTCTTAACTATTAATGGCGAAGGTATCACCAATATTTCTGGTACATTATATGCAGATAAAACCGTTGTTAATTTAGAAAAATTTGAATTTGATGAAGAACAAGGTGGCCATTATATGGCCCGTGCAGGAATGTCTACTGTGGGCGATAAGCGATTATTTGGTACATTACAGGTGACAAATGGTCGTGTAAGCAATCTATTATCCCTACTGGGAAAACCGGTGGATAAATTAGATGGTTCTTTGAGTGGTACAGTTGATTTAGGTGGTACCTATGGCAATCCAAGCCTTAATGTGGTGGGTTCCATTAAGGATGTAACCATTGATACTAAGGTAGTAGGCGATGCAAAGATAGATGCCAGTCTAGAAAATCGTAAGTTTAAAATTCGAACATTAAAATTACCTGTTGATGATGGACTTATTGCTGCTGGTGGTACTGTTGATTTAGATGGTGATGCAGATTTACAAATTGCAGTTCGCGATGTTGATATAGAACCATTCTTACCGCTTATTGGTGATAATATTAATGCAACTGGTTCCGTTACCGGTGTTATCAATATGACAGGGGTTACAAAAAATCCTAAGGTTGAATTGTCTGCCAGCCTTGCCAATGGTTCTTATAACGGTATCGATATTGATCAAGGCTTTGTATTGGCAACCATGGAAAATCATGTTATTAACGTTCAACGTATTCAAGGGGTTAAAGAAGACTATAAGCTAAGTGCATATGGCAAGATTCCTCTAGCCGCGTTGTATACGACTGGATATCTCGATGCAAATGATTCTAAAGCGATGGATATGACTATTGACTTTAATGAGGCTGATATGGCTGTTATCCCTTTGATTACTCCTACGGTGAAAGACGCAACTGGGGCGTTAAAAGGTGTTGTTCATGTAACAGGAACTATTGATCAACCAGAAGCGTATGGTACAGTATCTGTTCGAAATGGTACCATGAAGATAAAGACTGTAGGGAATGAACTTAAGGATATTGATGGGGATTTAATTTTCTCAGGTCAACAAGCAGATTTTCAATCTCGCATATCTGCGGGTAAAGGGACCGCTGGTTTAGCAGCGAAGGTTAATTGGACAGGTCATACCATGACTAGTTACCGTGCAGCCATTCAATTGGATGGGTTAGATTTATCTAACGAGTATATTTCAGGTCCATTAAAGGGAGAACTCTATATAGCTGAAAAAGAGGGAATCCCTACACTTATGGGTAATCTAAATCTAGAGAATATGAAGTTCAAAATTCCACTTTCCTTAGAAACTAGTGAAAGCACGCGTGATTTGGGGATTGATGTTAACGTACATGCTGGTAAAAATGTACGACTCTACGATAGAACCTTGTATAATATGCGTATTAGTGGAGATGTTCATTTTGGGGGCTCTGTATTTAATCCTACCTCTAGTGGACAGTTTAACGTGGTGAGTGGTACGTTTAAATATCTAAGCCATACCTTTGATATTACAAAGGGGACTGCAACTTTTACATCTGGAACGTATTTGCCTATGCTTCAACTAGATGCGGAAACAAATGTAGGTACTTATAATATCTATCTCGGCGTGAAAGGTACTGTGGATCATATGGATTTAACGCTTAAATCCGAACCAAGTTTATCGCGTAAGCAAATCATTTCTATGTTGACCTTTGGTCGTGGTGAACCATCGAATAGTAGTACAATTACCAATGAAGATGCGAATGCATTAGCTGTAGCTGGTGCACAAATGTTTGCTTTTGGCTATGTACAAGATGCAGTGCAAAATGCATTGGGTTTAGATCGCGTTAATATTACAACAGGCTCCATAGATCCGCATGAACCTACTAGTAGGGAAACATCGGGAAATTATAATATCGAAATCGGCAAATATGTCTTGCCGAGAACGATGATCACCTATACGCAAGGTATCAATAATAAACAAAATAAATATGGTATTGAATACTCGTTACGGCGAAGTGTTAAGTTTAATGCTTGGCATACATCACAAGGTAGTACCTATATTGGTGGACGTTGGACACGAGAGTTCTAACTATGATGACTATAATGAAGAAACTAGATAAGGGCCTTCATTATAGTCATTTTAATTTCATAAAATTGAATTATAGTAGTACTAATTCCCAGTATTATATGATATAATAATAAAGATTTAATACTCTTTAAAGAGGGATAATTTTAGGAGGATTTTATGTTAACAAGCAAAGCCTATAAACGTATGCTAGCAGCATCTGTGTTGACTGCTGTTATGGGTACTGGCAGTGTGTTTGCTGCAGAAGTACAAACAGGCTATACACCAGATATGAATGCAACTGCTACAGCAGATACTGCGACTACTGATGATACAACGACTAAAGCAGCTGTATACAATGCGGGTACAGAAAAGGGTGCTAATACACAAGATAATACTGATGCGGCAATTTTAGCTGCTCGTGGTGACACTACATTATCCACTGATGGTACTGTTGTACAAGGTTCTGATGGTACAGTTACCGTTAATAACGGGGCTTTAAAAACAGACGATAAACAAGTTAAAATGGTTTCCAAAACTACAGCAGGTACAGACTTGGATAAGGTTGCAGAAAACGGTCAGGCACAAGCTGTAACATCTGTTGAGGCTCAATACGTTACTGCTGTTAGTGCTGATTCTGTTAACCCATTTGTAGGTAAAACAATTACAGGCTTATCTATCTCTGGTATTCCTGCAGATCAAGCGGCGCAATTAATGACATTGTTATCTGAAAAGGTAGGCGATGCTGTTTCCGTTGATGGTGTATTTAAAGATGTACAAAATTTGGGTAACAGTGGCTATTTCTCAGAAGTGAACCCTGTCTTTACATCTGTTCCGGAAGGCGTGAAAATTGACTTTGCTGTTGTGACTAACCCTGTAGTACATGGTGTTGTATTTGAAGGTAACTCTGTATACACATCCGATGTATTAACTAAATATATGGCAATTCCTGAAGGCCAAATCATGAACTCCGTATATGTAGGCCAAAAGGTACAAGGTATCAATGCAGCGTATGCTCGTGATGGTTATATGTTAGCTCATGTAGACGGTATTTCTGTAGATGACAATGGTATGATTCATATCCATATCGTGGAAGGCATTGTAGAAGATATTGTACCAGCTGGTAATAAGAAAACTCGTAACAAAGTTATCACTCGTGAGTTCGTACAAAAAACTGGTAAACCATTCAACAAGTTCTTAGTTCGTCGTTCCGTAGAACGCGTATACAACTTGGGCTTCTTTGATGATGTAAATGTACGTATGTTACCAGGTGAAAAAGATCCTAACAATGTAATTATCGAAATTGACGTATTGGAACATAAAACAGGTACAATCACATTAGGTGCAGGTTATTCTAAATCCGATGGCTTGATGGGTATCATTGAATTTGGTGAAGATAACCTTCGCGGTACAGGTGATAAATTTAAAGTTCACTGGGAAATCGGTGGTAAGAAGAAATATAAAAACTACCAAATTTCTTACTTGAAACCTTGGATTGACCACAGAGGTACTTCTCTTGGATTCTCCTTCTTCAACCGTGAAGATGAATACACTGACTATGATAGCGATGGTAGCGAAGTAGCAGAATACAACAAAAAATCCAAAGGCTTTAATATCTCCTTTGGTCGTCAAACAGGCGAATATACACGCGACTACTTAACACTTGAATCCCGCTCTGATAAATACAAATGGGATAATGACGATAGCTCTGGATTCCGTTATGATGCGGGTACTGGTGCAGGCCCTAATAATAGATGGAATAACGGCTCATATGATTTTGCCGGCATGGATTATGTAGGTAAAAACTTTGGTCGCATCAATTCCATTTCATGGCAAAAGGTATATGACTCCCGCGATAACATTTATGAACCAACTCGTGGTCGTCGTATTTCCTACACTGCACAATGGGCTGGTCATGGCTTAGGCGGTGATTTTGATTTCTATAAATTCACAGCTGAAATGCGTGCATACAAAAAAGTAGGTTCCAAAAATGTATTGGCCTTCCGTGCACGCGGTGGTTTCATCCAAGGTGATGCACCATATAGCCAATTGTTCACATTAGGTGGCGCAGATACATTACGTGGTTACGAAGATGATCAATTCCGCGGTAAAAATATGTATAATGCGACATTGGAATTCCGTTTCCCTATCGTGAAAAAGGTAAGTGGCGTATTATTTACAGATATCGGTGATGCTTGGGATGCTCCTAATGTTCCTTGGTATAAAAATACTAAGAGCTTTAACTATGGCGTTGGTGCCGGTGTTCGAATCACTACACCAATCGGTCCTGTTAAACTCGACTATGGTATTGGCAAGGATAAGAAGAAATTCCACTTCAGCTTCGGTACACAATTCTAATATTGAGACATATTATGGTGAAAGCACCTTCTATAGAGGGGGCTTTCACCAATATCTCTATTATGGCACTCATAGTGCGTAGATTAACAGAAATGAGGAATGTTCATTATGATGAGAATGATGAATAACAAGAAGAATGTGAAAATATTCTCCATTGTTATTGCCGCAATTTTTATTATCGGTATTGGTGCATTGGCATATACTCAAATGGCTACACCTGGTACTAGTGCTGCTAGTAATGTAGGTGTAATCGATATGAGCCGTTTGGATAACCCTGAAAACCCTGTATATGTAAAAGCTGCTAAGGAATTTACCGATTATCGTAGTCAAGTAGCAGCAGATATGCAAACAAAGGTAGATGCTGCTCAAGATGATGCTACTAAAGCTAAAATTAAGCAAGAAGCACAAGCTAATGTAGAAAAGAAAATGGAAGAAATGAATAAACAGATGGCTGACCAAACAATGGAAGCAGCTAAAGCTGTTGGTAATGCTAAGGGTTTATCTGTAGTTCTTCCTAAAGATGCAGTTCTTTATGGTGGTGTAGATATTACTGATCAAGTACTAAAAAAACTAGCATCTGATGCAAAATAATAATGATACAAAGGTAATCAGATAAGGGTGAGCAGTATGAAGCTAAATAAACGGTATATAGGATTATTTCTGTTTTTAGCAGCTGCACTGATTGCGATGTATGGAGCCTATGGATTTATTACTAATCGGCAATCTTCAGAAGGGCCATCTATTGGGGTAGTACAAATTGATGATGTACTAGAGTTTAATCCGTCTTATGAAGATTATAAGAATGCAAAAGCAGAGTTGGAACAGCTTAAAGCTCAATATGCCTTAGAACAGGAGGCGTTGAATACCAAGTCTGATCTGCAGAATGAACAACTTAAATCCTTGTCTCTAGACCCGACATTGTCGGATGCGTTAAATGTTGAATTACAAACGCGAATCGCTACAAAACAAAATCAACTTAATGCACAGCTAGATGCTAAACGGGCTGAACTGGTACAAAAATACATGAAAGAGCTCAAAGTTGCTAACAAGGGATATGACTTGGAGATTGTAAATCTACAATTACAACTATATGCTTTTGATAGCCGTGTTTATATCGATGATGCGCAGAAAGAAGCGGCTCAGGCACAAAAAGCTGAATTGGAAAGTCGCCTTAAAAGTTTGTTAGCTAAACGTAAACCGTCCAATTTTGATATGGATGCTATACGGGCTAAAGTAGATGCAGAATTAAAACCTATCCGTGATGCAGGGGAACAAGAACTTAAACAATATGCCGAATCTGTACAAGCTGAACTAGCAAAGAAACGCGATACAATGATGCAAAATCAAGCTAAAGCGATTGTATCAACGAATAATTTGCCAGTTCCTCAAGAGTGGAACGATAGTTGGGCAAAGAAATTATCGGATAAAGAGGCAGAGGTAAATGCACTTCATGAGGCCATTTTAGAGGACGTGCGGATGCGCGTTGCTATTATTGCTCAAGAACGTCATTTAGACCTTGTTTTGATTGATCATGGTGGAAATATCAAAGGGCTAGATATAACAGATGCTGTGAAAGCGTCATATCGAGTTCAGTAAGGAGTATACGATGAATAAGAAAATGAAATCTTTAATTTTAGGTGCAACAATGATTATGGCACTGCCAATTATTGGTGGCTGTGGTAGCAATACTATTGGTTATGTAGATTCCCAAAAAGTTGTGACACAAACTGCGAAATCTATTGAGATTAACAAAGAAATTAATGCAAAAGGTAAAGAACTTCAAGCCAAAATCGATGCTGCTGATGAAGCATCTAAAGCGCAAGTTACGACTGATGCAAAACAAGATTTTAATGCTTTCACAACTGCAAAAAATCAAGAGTTGAAACAATATATCGATCAACAAGTTAATGAATTAGCTAAAGAGAAAAAGCTAGATGTAGTATTGCTTAAAGGTGCTGTTGTTGGTGGCGGCGTAGATGTAACTGATGACTTAATCAAAATGGGCAAAGCATCTGATGAAGATATTAAAGCTGCAGAAAATGAAGCGAACCAACAAGAAGCTCAACAAGCGCAACAAGGTGATGTTCAACAAGGTGAAGCCCAACAAGCGCAACCTGCTGAAGCTGCGCAATAGTTTAGTTAACACTTGGGGGGGACTTAATAGTGGAAAAGACCGTACTGGAGCTTGCTCAACTTATTGGTGGTAAGGTGGTTGGTAATGAATCGCTAGTAATCACAGAAACACGTGGCTTTGAACAAGCGGCACCTCAATCGATTACATTTGCTATTGGTGAATATGTGGAACACATTGGCTTATGTAAAGCTGGTGCTGTAATTTTAGAGCAAGAAGCGCCCAATGCACCGATGACACAAATCATTGTAGATAATGCAAAGGTTGCCTTCGCACAAGTATTACAATTATTTCATCCACCTGTTGTAATACCACGTGAAATCCATCCTACTGCAATCATTGGTGAGAACGTTAAGCTAGGCGATAATGTTGCTATTGGTGCCTATTGTGTTATCAATGATAATGCAGTGATTGGTGATAATGTTACAATTCGTCCATATGTTTATATTGGTCATAATACTCGTGTTGGTAATGATTGTGATATATATACTGGCGCCGTTGTTCATGAAAATTGTATATTAGGAAATCGTGTCGTATTACGTGCTAAAGCGGTAATCGGTGGTGAAGGTTTTGGTTTTGCTACTGAAAATGGCGTACATACGCATATTCCTCAAGTAGGTAATGTCATTTTAGAGGATGATGTAGAAATTGGATCCTGTACAACCATCGATAATGCAACTATGGGATCTACATTAGTTCGAAAAGGGACAAAAATTGACAACCTAGTTCACTTGGGACATAATGTTGAAATTGGTGAAAACTGTTTCCTCATTGCACAAGTGGGAATTGCAGGTAGCACGAAATGTGGAAATAATGTAATTTTTGCAGGACAAACCGGTTGTACAGGGCATATTACAATAGGTGACAATGCAAAATTTGCTGGTAAAACTGGTATTACTGGTAATGTACCAGCAGATGCTGTTATGGCTGGTTACCCAATGCGTCCTCATAAGGAATGGTTAAAACTGTCCGCTTATGAACATCGCTTACCAGAAATGGTAAAAACTGTAAAACAATTGCAGAAGGAAATCGATGCTTTAAAAGCGCAGCTTAAGGAGAGCTAATACGTTTATGTATAGGTTTATGAAGTTGTTTAGTGCCTTTATTTGTATGTTGCCTCATAGTTGGCAGTATGCAATAGGTACATTGCTTGGTGAAATTGCTTGGCTTGCTGTGCCTCCTAAACGGAAGCGGTTGGCAATCGGGCAGATTTTGTTTTGTAAAATCACTGATGATCCTGTTGAAGCAAAACGAATTGCTAAGGCGAGTACGACTCGATTTGGTCGTATGATTATCGATGTATTGAGATACCCTGAAATTAAAGACGGCGACTATAAGGATATGGTCAACTTTACCAATAAGGATATTTTGGATGAAGTCTTAGCTGATGGCAAGGGGGCTATTCTGGCTGCCCTTCATAGCGGTAACTGGGAATTACTTGGAGGTGTACTGGCTTCTGAAGGATACCCTCTAATTTCTGTGGCCTTAAAACAAAACGGCGATGCAGATAAATTTATCAATGAATATCGTGAGCTTATGCATCAACATGTGATGTATAAAACCAGTGTGCGCGATATGGTGAAAGCTTTAAAAAGCGGTGCCTTTTTAGGGTTGATTATGGATCAGGATCCTGGAGAAAATGGTGTATTGGTACCATTCTTTGGCTATGAAACACTAACAGCAGATGGTCCTGCTGTATTAGGGCGTATGCAAGATGTACCTATCATCTTTGTGACCATGCACTATAGCCCTTATACGGGAAAACATGAACTTGAAGTACATCCACCATTATATGTAGAAAAAACAGATGATAAGAAACGGGATGTAGCAATTACTACGATTAAGCTCAATGAATTTATTGAAGATTATATTCGTCGTTATCCAGAAGATTGGTTCTGGCTACATAATCGTTGGAAATGGACTCGTCGTTACTATGGTGACAAGATTGATACTCCACCAGATGTGTTTCATTAAAAAAATATAAAAAGTATAATCGGCGTTGCAGATGTCTTAAAATAAAGCTTTGCAATGCCGATTTTTTACATCTAGTCAGTTGATAAATAGTCCTATATTCTTGTAACAGCTATGCAAATAGGGTATAATACAGTATGGTGTATAGTAGACATGGAATTAGATTATGAAAGGACATTCTTATGAGTAAGCCCCAACAAACAATTAAACAGGCTATTTCATATAAGGGAATTGGCCTTCATAGCGGGGAACCTGTAACCATGGTTTTTAAGCCAGCACCTGAAAATACAGGAATTGTGTTTGTGCGCTCAGATATAGAGGGAAACCCCTCCGTTCGAGCACACATTGATAATGTGACGAACACTATGCGCGCTACTACTTTTGAACATGGTGAAGCAAAGGTTTTCACTGTTGAACACGTAATGGCTGCATTCAGTGCTATGAATATTGATAACTGCTTTGTTGAAATGGACTCTCCTGAGCCACCTGTTGGCGATGGAAGTAGTGCCGTATTTGTTGACTTAATCCTTCAGGCGGGAATTGAAGAACAACAAGCTGAACGACATGTGTATAAGGTGAAACGTAGTCATTCCATTTATGATGGCGATAGATTTATTCTTATCGTACCTTATGATGGGTATCGCGTTACATTCACATCGATTAATCCACATCCGCTACTTGGTACGCAACAATGTGATTTTGATGTAACACCTGAGTATTTTGAAGAACATATTGCCCGAGCTAGAACCATTGGATTTGTAAAAGAATTGGAACAATTGCAAGCCATGGGCTTGGCAAAGGGAGGCAGTACAGATAATGCTCTTGTATACGATGATACAACATGTTTATCTGTTCCACGATTTGAAGACGAATTAGTTCGTCACAAAGCCCTTGATGTGATGGGTGATTTATATTTATTGGGACCTATTGAGGGACATGTAATTGCGTTAAAATCGAGCCATGAACTCAATTCTCGTTTGGCTCATAGTATAATAGAAGAAATAAGGGAGACACAGCAATGATTCTTAACCATGAAGACATTTTAGAAATTTTACCACATCGTTACCCAATGCTATTGGTAGATCGTATTATTGAATTGGAACCAATGAAGCGTGCTGTGGGCATTAAAAATGCTACATTCAATGAATTGTTCTTCCAAGGCCATTTCCCTGGAAATCCAGTTATGCCTGGTGTACTATTAACAGAAGCAATTGCCCAAGTTGGTGGCATTGCTTTATTATATCCTGAAGAAAATCGTGGATTAACACCTATGTTTACAGGCATTGATAAAGTACGTTTCCGTCATCCGGTAAAACCTGGTGATGTTGTACGCATGGAAGTAGACATTGTAAAAATTAAGGGCCGTATGGGCAAGGTTGAAGGTCGCGCTTATGTGGGCGATAAACTTTGTGCTAGCGGTGAATACATGTTTGCCCTTGTATAATAGACTTAAGGAGTGATTGTAGTGATAGTTGTAGGCATGGAAAATGCGGAATCCAACATTCATAACACGGCCATAGTGCATCCGAATGCTAAACTGGGCAAAGATGTTGTCATTGGACCTGGTGCTGTCATCGGGGAAAATGTAGAAATAGGGGATGGCACTCAGATTGGTGCCAATGTAGTTATTGGTGGTTGGACAACCATTGGTAAACGTTGTGAAATCTATCCAGGTGCATCCATTGGTTTGGAACCGCAAGATTTAAAATTTAAAGGCGAGAAAAGTTATTGTTACGTAGGTGATGAAACGGTTATCCGTGAATTCGTTACCATTAGCCGCGCTACTGGAGAAGGCGAAGAAACACGTGTTGGCAATAACTGCTTATTGCAAGCTTGCACGCATGTAGCTCATAACTGCATTGTGGGGAATAATGTTATTATGAGTAACTGCGCAGTTGAAGATCGCGTGGTTATTGGCGGACTTGCTGGTGTTCATCAATTTGTAAAAATTGGCCGTAATGCAATGGTTGGCGGTATGGCTAAGGTGGTACAAGATATTCCGCCTTATGTTATTGCCGATGGCCAACCAGCTCGTGTTATCGGATTGAACTCTGTTGGCCTATCTCGTGCAGGTATTTCGGAAGAGGTACGCCGTAGTTTGAAACAAGCGTTCCGCATCATTTATCGTTCAGGCTTTAGCTTGTCTAGAGCTATTGAAGAGATGGAAATGCAACTTGATTCTTCCGTTGAAATTGAAAACTTATTACGCTTTTTACGCAATGCTGATCGTGGCATTATGCGTACCCGTCGTGATTAATATGAAACTCTACATTATGTTTATATAATGTAGAGTTTTTTTGTGGTTATTTTATACTCTTTTTAGACGCATCCTTTTTGAGTAAGAGTGTAGGAAAATACAGTGTGTTTATAGCTAGAAAAGCGTTGAAATTATAGTAAAATGGCGTGATTTATAGTACAATATAGTGTATATGAGTATGTCTTAAAATTATACTCAAAACAAATGATTTGACGAAAAATTGTGGACCATATAAGGCTTCACATAGGAGGTATAGTCGTGGCAAAGGTAGGTTTAATTGCAGGTATTGGCGTTTTACCTGTTGAGTTCATGCGGGCTGCTCATATGTTGGGGCATCAAGTTGTAGTCATCGGAGTTGTGCCTGATACGGATCCCATATTAGAGAAAGAAGCGGATGCTTTTTACAACATTAGTGTGGCTAAGTTAGGCAAAATATTTAAAACCTTGAAAAAAGAGGGCGTTACTGAGCTTACTATGCTCGGAAAGGTAACAAAGGAAATTTTATATAAAGGCTTGTCCTTTCCTGATTTAAAAACTTTGGGTGTCCTTAAACGATTGAAAAATCGTAAAGATGATACTATTATGCTCGCTATTGTTGATGAAATTGAACGAGAAGGTTTTTCTGTTCTAGATCAAACTGTGTATTTGAAACCGTTCATGCCTAAGGTTGGGGTGTTGACCAAACGACAACCGACAGAAGAACAATGGCAGGATATTTGTTTCGGCTTTGAATTGGCTAAACAGATGGGCAAGCTTGATATTGGTCAAACTGTAGTAGTAAAGCATAAAGCAGCAATGGCTATTGAGGCTATTGAAGGAACTGATAAATGCATATTGCGCGGCGGTGAACTCGGTAGAGGTGAGGCCGTAGTCGTTAAGACTGAAAAACCAAATCAAGATGTTCGCTTTGATGTGCCTGCTGTAGGTATTAAGACATTAATGTCCATGATTGATAGTGGTTGTAATGTTTTGGCTGTAGAGGCTGAAAAGACGATATTTGTACAACAAGAAGATGTACTAGAAATGGCTAATCGCCATAATATTATTATTTGTGCTGTAGATCAAGCATTTGTAGATGCTAGAAAGGAACTATGATGAAAATTATGTTTTCTGCTGGCGAAGCGTCTGGAGACACACATGGCGCTAGCGTGGCCAAAGCGCTTTCACAAATAGATTCCAATATAGAAATGTTCGGTATGGGTGGCACCTTGATGGAACAAGCTGGCGTTCGTATCGTATATGATATCAAAAATCTCGGCGTTATTGGCATCGTAGAAATCATAAAATCATTGCCAAAGTTCTTTAAATTACGCACCTATTTAAAACGGGTTATGATGAAAGAAAAACCGGACGTACTTGTATGTATCGATTATCCGGGATTCAACATGAAATTGGCTGAAGTAGCTCACCAGTTAGGAATCCCTGTATTGTACTATATAGCGCCTACCATTTGGGCTTGGCATAGCAGCCGTGGCAAGACGATTAAGAAATTTGTTACAAAGGTGGCCTCTATTTTTCCGTTTGAAGCAGAAGCATATCGCAAGTTCAATTGTGATGTAGAATTTGTGGGGCACCCATTAGTAGATATCGTGCATCCATCCATGACTAAGGAGGAGGCGATGGACTACTTTGGGGCTAGGCCAGAAGCAAAACGCGTTCTATTGATGCCGGGCAGTCGAAAACAAGAGGTGTTATCCCTCTTGGATGTAATGCTTGAAAGTGGGGAACGTTTGTTACAGTCTCACGAAGATGTGCAGTTCTTTTTACCGCGTGCTCATACGATTGAGCGCAGTGAATTAGAAGCTTTCATCAGTGAACGAAATGTCCCTGTAACGATTACGGAAGACCACACCTATGATTTGATGCAAATCTGTGATGTATGTTTAGCTGCATCGGGCACTGCTACACTAGAAACAGCGATGATGGAGTTGCCAACTGTATTATTATATAAGGTATCGCCTATTACATATGGAATCGGTAAGATGGTCGTAAATCTTACGCATGTAGGGTTGCCTAATATTGTAGCCGGCAAGGAAGTCATTCCTGAATTATTGCAAGATGATGTTTCTGCAGATGCTATAGTGAATACCGTCTTACCTCTACTAGATGATTTGCAAGTTAATCAACATATGCGCTCTGAATTGCGCAACGTCAAAGAAAAACTAGGTGAGTCAGGTGCTGTTAATCGCGTGGCTCAATTGATTTATGACCTAGGTAAGGAGAAAACTAATGAATAGTTACTCACGTTTATTGTATTTTGTGAGACCCTATTATAAACGAATGATATTTGCTGTATTTTGCATGATTGTAGCAGCTGCAGCATATCTCGTAGTACCATGGCTAATCAAAAACGTCGTTGACCAAGTATTACAAGATAAAAATATGTTTATGCTCAATCTCATCGTTGGGGCTATCATTTTGATATTTTTAATTCGTGGCTTTGCCACATATGGGCAAACTTACAATATGTCCTATATCGGTCAACGGGTTATCATCGATGTACGGGAAGCAATTTTTAAGCATTTACAACGCTTGTCCTTATCCTATTTTGATCGCCGTAAAACTGGCGTCATCATGAGTAATCTTACAAATGACGTATCTGCTCTTCAATCAGCAGTAGTGGATAATCTAATATCTCTCATTACAGAGTCCGTTACCTTAATTGGTTCCTTAGTTTCCATGTTACTCATCGATTGGAAGTTAACACTGGTTACATTTATTACGGTACCAATGGTGCTGATCATCATAAATGTATTTGGTAAAAAGTTGCGTTTAGCTGGCCATGATGTACAAGGTCGTATCGCTGATATTACAGCTCTTTTGCAAGAGGTGATTTCCGCTATTCGCGTTGTAAAATCTTTTGCCCGCGAAGGTTTTGAAGTTAAGCGCTTTGAAGTAGAAAATCAAAATAACTTTAATGCCGTTATTAAAGCCACTAAATTGACTAGCTTATTAAGTCCTATGGTTGAGTTCTCTGCAGCGATTGCGGTGGCTGTTATCCTATGGTATGGTGGCTATTCTGTAGTTACAGGAACAATTACAGCTGGTTCTTTAATTGCGTTCTTGATTTATGCTATTAATTTATCAAATCCTGTTAAGCGTTTGAGCCAAGTCTATGGTAATATCCAAAAAGCGTTGGCTGCAGCTGACCGTGTGTTTGATATTTTAGATACAAAAGCAGATGTAGTGGAAAAAGAAAACGCTATAGAATTGCCTGATATCAAAGGTGATGTAGATTTTAATCATGTTAGTTTCTCCTATGATGGCGAAAAAATGGCATTATGTGATTTTAACTTGTCTGTTAAGGCTGGTGAAAGCGTAGCCTTAGTAGGACCGTCTGGAGCAGGCAAGACAACATTAGCCAATCTATTGCCTCGTTTTTATGATGTTACGAGTGGGTCTATAACCATTGATGGCACTGACATTAAAGATGTAACCTTTAAATCGTTACGTAATCAAATTGGGTTAGTACCACAAGAAACAGTTTTATTTAATGCATCCATTAAAGAGAATATTTTATATGGTCGCTTAGATGCGAGTGATGAAGAAATTTACGAAGCAGCTAAAGCGGCGAATGTATTAGAGTTTGTGGATAAGATGCCTGATGGTCTCGATACTATTGTAGGTGAACGAGGTAGTTCCTTATCAGGTGGTCAACGTCAACGCGTTGCAATTGCACGTGCTATCTTGAAGAATCCTAAGATTTTAATTTTGGATGAAGCTACGTCTGCTCTTGATACAGAAAGTGAAAAACTTGTACAAGAAGCGTTAGACCGCTTGATGGAAGGTCGTACAGCCTTTGTTATTGCCCATCGTTTGAGCACTGTACAAAATGCACATCAAATTGTTGTATTAAATCAAGGTAAGTTGGTAGAGAAGGGAACTCACCAAGAACTATTAGCCTTGGAAAATGGTTTATATAACCATCTTTATTCTGTTCAGTTCTCTAATAAAGGATAAACATGTACTGGATATATAATGTATTGCTCATATTTTATTGGATTGGCCTAATTCCGGTTATCCTATATCGTCTTGCTTTTGAAGATGGTTTCTATGAGCGTATAAAACAAAGTGCAGGATATATGCCTGCTACATTACTAAAAAAAATAGAAGGACGTCGTGCGATTTGGATTCATGCTGCATCAGTTGGGGAGATTGTTGCAACGAGTCCTCTCGTAAAAGAAATTAAACGAGAGTTTCCAGAAGCGGTAGTCGTTGTATCTGTCGTTACGGCAACAGGTCATGCGATGGCACATCGAATTATACCGGAAGCTGAAGGCATAATTTTCTTCCCCTTAGATTTACCATACTTAACACGTAAAATTTTGCATATCATTAAACCGATTGCTATTTTATTAGTAGAGACAGAAATTTGGCCAAATTTCTTGCGTATCGCTGAGTCTGAAAAGATTCCAGTTATGATGGTGAATGGTCGTATTTCCGATCGTAGTATGAAACGCTATCGCTACATTAGTGCTTTCACGCGGGAAATGTTGAGCTCTATCGAACGATTCTGTATGCAATCAAATTTTGATGCAGAATATATTGCACAGCTTGGTGCGAACCCTGATGAAATCACTGTTACGGGTAATATGAAGTATGATCAAACCTATGCGACAGTATCCGAAGAAGAAAAGCAAGCCTTGTTAGACGAATTTGGATTTGGTCATAATCATCCTATTATTGTGGCAGGCAGTACACACAAGGGTGAAGATGAAGCCGTATTTGAATCTTTTAAACAGGTTTTAGTAGAGTATCCTAATGCAAGATTACTTATTGCGCCTCGTGAGATTTATAGAGGCCATGATGTACAGACCTTAGCAAAACGTTATGGTTTGGAAGCCATTTGTCGCAGTGATATGACGGAGCCTGTTCATAAGGAAATTCCTGTGGTAGTGCTTGATACAATAGGGGAACTTGGTCGTTTGTACAGCTTAGGTGATATCATTTTTGTAGGTGGTTCTCTTGTAAAAACCGGTGGTCATAATATTTTGGAACCAGCTGCTCATGGAAAACCTATTATTGTGGGTCCACATATGTTTAATTTTAAGGAAATTTTTAATCTCTTACATTCTAGACATGCATGTGAGCAAGTTAAAAATCAAAAAGATTTAACTACTATGATTTTACATCTCTGTAAACATCCAGAATTGGCGGAAGAAATGGGGCAGAATTGCCTAGATATTATCAGTGAAAATCGTGGTGCAACGAGTCGCAATACGCAAGAATTACGTCAACTATTTGAATCACATCATATTATTCCTTAAGAAATATTGGTGTAATCGATACGGAAGGAGGTGCCTACTATGAATGGTGAAGATATTTTTAAGAGCATTGTAAGCGGCGAAGATCAATCTATCTTAGGCGATGTAGCCAGGGCTGGGTTATCACTTCTTAGTAAGGGTTATAAAAAAGCTGTTACTATGCGTAACGCAAAGTTTGATGCAAATAAAGGTGTTGTAAAAGTATCGGTACCTGTAATTAGTGTTGGTAATATAACAGCTGGTGGAACTGGTAAAACTCCAATGGTTAGACTTATCTGTGATATTTTAGGACAGAAAGGCTTTCATCCAACTGTATTGAGCCGTGGTTATAGAGCTAAAGATAATAGTCAAAATACAATTATTTCCAAGCATGGATCTATTTTAGTAGAGCCAGAGGAAAGTGGTGATGAAGCTTGGCTATTAGCAAAGGTGTTACCAAAATCTAGTGTAATTATTGGTCGTAATCGTATAGAATCGGCACGTATAGCAATTGAAGAGTTAGGTGCTGATTATCTTGTAATGGATGATGGTTTTCAACATCGTGCGTTGCATCGAGATAAGGATATCGTATTAATTGATGCATCGAATCCTTTCGGCTATGAACATGTATTGCCAAGAGGATTATTGCGTGAGCCTATGGAGGGCCTTGCACGAGCTGATATTATTGTGCTTACAAAAGTAGATCAAGTTGATCCAGGATTGGTCGCAGCACTTAGAAAACGATTAGCTCGGATGGCGCCACAAAAGCCTGTTTATGAGACCGTTCATAAACCACGTGCAGTCTATACACTTGATGCATGGGCTAATGGTGATGAAGGACATCCTATTGGTACTGATATCGATTTACCTATTATAGCCGTAAGTGGTATCGGTAATCCTAAATCCTTTACGAAGACGCTAGAAGGCTGTGGTTACGACGTAGTACATACAATGGGTTTTGGTGATCATCATGATTTTTCGGATGATGATGTAGTAGAAATTTGGAAGCAAGCTTTTGCTCATCAAGCCAAGGCGATTATGATTACTGAAAAAGATGCTGTTAAATTAAGTCAGTTGCATACAATTGAAGACTTGAAAATACCGATTCTAGTGCTATCCATAGGTATTGAGTTCATCTCTGGAAAACAAGAATTCATAGAAAATTTAGAGATTTAGTGTATAATAATTAGATACACGAATAACAGAAATGGGGTTTTATTGTGAAGTTTGGATGCGTTATTCCTGCTCGTTATGGTTCTACAAGATTACCAGGGAAACCATTAGCGGATATTGCAGGTAAACCAATGATTGAACGGGTTTATGCAAGGGTATCACAAGCGACAAAAACGGAATGTACTATTGTTGCTACAGATGATGATCGTGTTTATTCTGCTGTTCAAAACTTTGGGGGAGCTGTTATGATGACAGATCCTAATCACCCTACTGGAACTGACCGATTAGCAGAGGTTGCTAGTCATTATACAGACTTAGATGTCATTATTAATGTTCAAGGTGATGAACCTATGATTGAGCCAAAACTTATTGATGATTTGGCCCAACTTTTTGAAGAAGATCCAAACTTACAAATGGCAACTGTAGCCACTCCTTTATTGGAGGATGAATACGATGAACCATCAGCGGTAAAGGTTATTTTAAATAATCGCAATGATGCGATGTATTTTTCTAGATCCTTAATTCCCTATCCTCGTCATGATTTTGTACGTGCGCCGTTAAAACATATTGGTATCTATGCATATCGTAGAGATTTCTTATTAAACTATGCAAAGATGGAACCAACACCAGCGGAGCAAACCGAATCGTTAGAGCAATTGCGCGCTCTTGAAAATGGCTATACTATTCGTGTTATTCTTACAGATAAACGATTTATCGGTGTTGATACACCGGAAGACTTAGCTCGTGTAAATGCAATCTACGAGCAAGAGGAGAAATAAATGAAAACAGTTCAAATTAAAGATATTACAGTTGGTGGTGGCAAAGGTCTTTTCGTCCTTGCTGGGCCATGTGTTATTGAAGATTATGATCGCACATTGGCTATTGGTAAACGCGCAAAAGAAATTTGTGAACGCTTAGGTATTCCATATATCTTCAAAGCTTCTTTTGATAAGGCTAATCGCTCTAGCTACGGCTCCTTCCGTGGACCGGGTCTTGAAGAAGGTCTAAAAATCCTTGCTTCTATTAAAAAGGAACTCAATGTACCGGTGGTAAGTGATATTCACTCCATTGAACAAATTGAACCGGCTGCAGAAGTATTGGATGTTTTACAAATTCCAGCATTCTTATGTCGTCAAACTGACCTTGTATACGGTGCCGCTAAAACTGGTAAATGCGTAAATGTAAAAAAAGGTCAATTTATGGCACCTAAGGATATGGAAAATGTCCTAAATAAAATGAAAGAAACAGGCAATGAAAATCTTATGCTTACAGAACGTGGATTTAGCTTTGGCTATAATAATCTCGTTGTGGATATGAGATCTTTCCCTATTATGCGTTCCTTTGACTATCCTGTAGTCTTTGATGCTACACATAGTGTTCAATTACCAGGTGGTGCAGGTACAAAATCCAGTGGTAATCGTGAGTTCGTACCAAACTTGGCGCGCGCTGCTGTTGCTAGTGGTGTAGATGGTCTGTTCTTTGAAGTACATGATAATCCAGAGGAAGCATTATCCGATGGTCCAAACATGTTATACTTAGATAATTTTGAAGCTTTGCTAAAAGATTTAGTAGCTATTGATAAAATCGTAAAAGGTTAGGGGCGGTTATTTGTGACTATTTTAGAACAAGCGGCACAGGTGCTTCATGAGGAAGCTCGTG
>OGJY01001504.1_pt1 | contig 26917 bp, 18 predicted proteins | sample 1572231 | NCBI WGS metagenome assembly OGJY01 (sample SAMEA2582121, study PRJEB24529) | metagenome | biome: Human gut stool | place: China | collected 2011
AAGTAACTTTTTGAATTTATATTTGGTTTGGCTATAGAAAGAAGTGAACCCAAACCCCGCCCCTACGGTCGAACCTGCCTGTTTCATTATGACGGCGCCTGTAGGGGCGGTTCGCGAACCGCCCCTACCAACGACACTAGATTCACAACTGCCAAGAACTGAAACATTATGAATCCCCCTTTTTTTCCTATCTTTGTTTAGGAAAAGGAGGTTCAGACGGAACGTAAAATCATACATATAGATATGGATGCATTCTATGCATCGGTCGAACAACGGGATAATCCGGAGCTGCGCGGAAAGCCTTTGGCTGTCGGTTATTCGGAAGAACGCGGTGTGGTTGCCGCTGCCAGTTACGAGGCACGTAAGTTCGGCGTACGTTCTGCGATGTCGTCGCAGAAAGCCAAGAGGTTATGTCCGCATCTGATCTTCGTTCCCGGAAGGATGAGTGTCTACAAAGAAGTTTCTAACCGGATACACGAAATATTCCATGATTATACGGATATCATAGAACCTCTCTCCCTGGATGAAGCCTTTCTGGATGTCACCGTCAATAAGAAACAGATCCCGCTGGCCGTCGATATCGCCAAAGAGATCAAACAACGTATCCGTCAGGAGTTAAACCTGGTTGCCTCAGCCGGTATCTCCTACAATAAATTCCTTGCCAAAATAGCCTCCGACTACCGCAAGCCGGACGGTCTATGTACTATCCATCCCGACCAGGCACTCGATTTCATCGGCCGTTTACCGATCGAATCTTTCTGGGGAGTCGGCCCTGTCACCGCCAAAAAGATGCATACGCTAGGCATCCACAACGGCGTTCAGTTGAGAGAATGTTCTCTGGATATGCTGACCCGCCAGTTCGGGAAAGCGGGTATCTTGTATTATGAGTGTGCCCGAGGGATAGACCTGCGCCCGGTCGAAGCCGTACGTATCCGCAAGTCCGTCGGTTGTGAGCATACGCTGGAGAAAGATATCTCCCGCCAGTCGTCCGTTATCATCGAGCTTTATCACGCGGCCACCGAACTGATCGGTCGTCTCCAACGAACGGGTTTCAAAGGAAATACCCTGACATTAAAGATCAAATTCCACGATTTCACCCTCAAAACCAAAAGTATCACACAGCCCCGTGAACTGACCACCCTGAACGATATCCTTCCCCTCGCCAAACAATTGCTAAAGGAAGTCGATTACGCCACGCATCCCATCCGCCTGATCGGCCTTTCAGTTTCAAATCCCCAGGAAGAAAGAGACGAAGAGGAAAGAAAAGAGCGCTGGGAACAGTTAAGTTTGGAATTCGGGGATTGGAAAGTTTCATATTAATAGATTCACATGGTGTGATATGGCAAACAGAATTATCAAAAAATTATCTTTTTTCAAAAGTTATCCTGTATATTTAAAGCCTAATTGACGACATTATATAATATCATGAGAAAGATTTTAATTCCAGTCTGCGCACTGGCTTTATCTACCGCATGTTTCGGACAATCTAAAAAGAAAGCGCCGAACGTCCTGTTCATCCTTGTAGATGATATGCAGAGTACATGCATCCATGCCTATGGATGCGATCAGGTTTATTCACCCAACATCGACCGGATCGTCAATAATGGAGTATCATTCACCCGCACTTACACGAACGGTTCCCTGGGAGGTGCCCTGTCGATGCCGAGCCGGGCTATGATTATGACAGGACGAGGCGTTTATCAGGTCATCCAGGATGGTGCCCAGATACCGGAACAACATGTTACTATGCCGGAGCTATTCAGACAAAACGGATATACTACTTTTGCAACCGGGAAATGGCATTCCGACTATAAATCCTTTACCCGTTCATTCAGCACCGGCGAAAATATTTTCTTCGGAGGAATGCATACCTATGAGACAAACGGGCATGTATCTCCCCGCCTCCATCACTATGATCCGAGCGGAAACTACAGTGAGAAACCCTTTATAGGAGAAAAGTTCTCTTCCGAAATGTTTGCAGATGCTGCCGTCGACTTCCTGAAAAGCCGTAAAAAAGAAAAAAATCCGTTCTTTGCCTTCGTATCCTTCACTTCCCCGCACGATCCCCGAATGCAACATCCCGATTATGCTCACGGATATAAAGCGGATACGCTAAACCTGCCTATAAACTTCCTGCCTCAGCATCCATTCGATAACGGAGACATGAAAGTACGTGACGAAGTACTAACTCCTGTTCCCCGAACCAAGGAAGCGATTCAGAAAGAGTTAGCCGGTTATTACGGCATGATCAGTGAGGTTGATACGCAAATAGGCAGAGTCATACAAGCCTTGCGGGAAAGCGGAGAGCTGGACAATACGATCCTTGTCTTTGCATCCGACAACGGCCTGGCAGTCGGACAACACGGTCTTCTAGGCAAACAAAATTTATACGATCATAGCGTACGCGTCCCTCTTGTCATCTCCGCTCCCGGTATGGATAAGGAAAAAGGGACAAAGCGGGATGCCAATTGCTATCTATACGACATCTATCCGACTCTGTGCGACCTGACCGGTATCCGTCCGGCTCCTTCCGTAACAGGAAAATCCTTACTTCCTGTCCTGAAAGGTGCCGACAAACACAGAGACTGCCTGTTCCTTGCCTACAATAGCATCCAACGCGGCCTGGTAAAGGATGGCTGGAAATATATCGTCTATAATGTCGGTGGCTTCAGAACGGAGCAACTATTCGATCTGAAAAATGATCCCTGGGAAATGGTCAACCATGCACAGGAACCGGTTTACGCTTTCAAACTTTCTGCTTATAAGAATCTCTTAAAAGAAGAAATGAAACGAAACAACGACTTCTGCAATCTGGATGATTTCTATTGGTGGGGGAATGGAGAAATGCTTCCTTGGAATAACGCAATGAAACTTTATACGGATCCCAATAAATAAACAAAAGAGACCAAACACGAGGCTATATGTTCTCGTGTCTGGTTTGATAATAATTATTTGATATGGAGAATATTTCAGAGATAAAAGAATTCAACAAACTGTTTACGGACTATCAGGGTATTTTCATCCGCTTTGCACGCACCTACATCCAGGATACAGATACCGCAGAAGATATAGTAGTCGACAGTCTGGTTTATTATTGGGAAAACCGGAATTCGCTCTCCTCCAATTCAAATATCCCTGCGTATATCATGGAGGTTGTCAAACACAAAAGCCTCAATTACCTGCGCAATCAACGGATACGAGAGGATATCGAACAAAATATTCGGACTCACATGGAAAGAGTTAGGATGTTAAAAATCACCACACTGGAGGCATGCGATCCCGAAGAACTGTTTAGCTCGGAAGTACAACGTTTAGTCAATGAGGCTCTGGAAAGCCTGCCGGAAAAGACACGAACAATCTTCATTATGAGCCGGTATGAGAATAAATCGCATAAAGAGATTGCCAGCCTTCTCGATTTATCAACTAAAAGTATTGAATTTCATATAACTAAAGCATTGAATGTACTAAGGAAAAGATTGAAAGACTATCTTCCGTTCTTTTTCTTCTTTCTAAATTAACTGACCACCCTCACATTTTTTCCTGAAAAAGATAAGTTATTTGTTAGGGATACCTATTATTTATGTGCTTATTAAGTATGGAAAAGGAAACATTACATCGTTTTTTCGAAGGAAAAGCTTCTTATCGAGAAGAGGAAGAAGTCTGCAATTGGGCGGAAGCTTCTGAAAATAACATGCAGGAATATATCAAGGAACGCAAGTACTTCGATATGCTGCTTGTTCATGATAAAAAGAACAGGAAACCGCATATTTCATCAGGGAATGTGTACCAACTGAATATTATACTTAAATATGCAGCTGTTATCGCCTTGTTTATCATGTGCAGCTTACAGGGTTACCAGTTGATACAATCAACAACAGATCAGGAAATGAATATGATATCGGTACCAACCGGTCAAAGAGTCAATATCCAACTATCTGATGGAACAAATGTATGGCTCAATTCCGGTTCAAAGATGGAATATCCGGCGGCATTCACTAAAAGAAAAGGAAAAAGAGAAGTCACCCTCAACGGAGAAGGCTATTTTGAAGTTGCTAAAGATGCAAAGAGACCATTCGTTGTACAAACCGGTAAATATGATATAGAAGTATTAGGAACTAAATTTAATGTTGATGCCTACAATAAAGCTTCATCATTTTCCACTGCATTAATGGAAGGTTCCATACAAATATCAGATAAAGCCGAACCCACAAAAAAAATAATATTACATCCTCTACAAAAGGCAGACTATATAAATGGTCAGTTGGTAGTTGAAAAAATACAGAACTATGATATTTACCGCTGGAAAGAGGGTCTACTCTGTTTTGAGCATATCGCTTTCAATGATCTGATGAAAGAATTCGAAAAGACATACGACATACAGATCATTAATAAGAACAAGAATCTGGAGAACTACATCTGTAGCGGTAAATTCCGTATTTCGGATGGACTGGATTTTATCCTACATGTTCTCCAACGGGATGTCAAATTCAGTTTTAGCAGGAATGAAAATAACACGATTATCTATATAAAATAACATGTTGAACCTTTAAATCAATTGCCTATGAAATAGCACTTAAAGAAAAAGCGATAAATGCGGACACATCTATCGCTTTATGACTAACACAATTATCAACAACTGTATTAATCTCTAATAATTACAAAGTTATGAATAAAGTATCTTTGTCGGGAGCCTATTATCTAAAAAAATCACGACATAAACATTTTTTCAGAATTATGAGAATAACCTCATTCCTTTTGTTTGTACTGATATTTTCATTACATGCAATCAATTTGAACTCTCAAAATACGAGGGTGACCGTCCGAGCCAGCAATACATCTTTAAAAGAAGTGTTGAATACGATAGAAAAACAAACAGATTATCTATTTGTATATAATAATAATGTAAATACAAACTTAAAAGTAGCAGTAAATGAGATAAATCAACCTGTAAAGCAAATTCTCGATAACCTTTTACCATCAATCGGGCTTAGTTATGTGCAGGAAGGTTCCTATATTGTGGTATCCGCTTCCCCAAAAGACGACGTGAAACAGCAAAAAGTAACGATCAAAGGTATTGTTACGGATACAAAAGGGGAGCCGATCATTGGCGCAAATATCGTGGAAAAAGGGACAACAAACGGAACTATTACGGACATAGATGGCAAATACAGTATAGAAACCGCATTATCATCCATACTGCAAATTACTTATATCGGATATAATTCACAAGAGATTCCGGTTAATAATCGAAAAGCGATTAATATCCAACTAAAAGAAGATACACAGGCCATCGATGAGGTGATTGTTGTCGGATACGGGGTTCAAAGAAAAGGGAATCTCACAGGGTCAGTCTCCGCCATCAAGACTGAAAAGCTGACTACTGCCCCTATTGCAAATGTTACCAACGCATTAGCCGGACAATTACCCGGTCTGCAAGCCAAGCAGAACAGCGGTAAACCCGGTTCAGACGATACGTCGTTAAGCATTCGGGGATTCGGTAATCCGCTGGTTATTGTTGATGGAGTAGAATCCAGTTTCAATAATATTGACCCGAACCAGATTGAATCAATTTCAATCTTAAAAGACGGGGCTGCCTCTATTTATGGTGCCCGCGCAGGAAATGGAGTCATACTGGTTACGACTAAACGCGGACAAGACCAAAAACCGACAATTACGTATAACGGTTCCTTTACTCTGCAAGGGGTTACCGACATGGTCAAACCGGCCAGTTCCGGACAAAGAACTCAAATGGAACGTGAAGCTTATCTACAAAGTGGCCAGCCTGAAGCCGGTGCACCCTGGACTGCAGAAGCTGTGGAGAAATTCTTTGCCGGAAACGATCCTGCATATCCTAATACCGATTGGTTTGATTATGTATTCCGTAAATGGGCTCCCCAGCAAAATCACAACTTATCTGTCAGAGGCGGTAGCAACAAGATAAAATACATGGGATACTTCGGGTATACAGACCAGCAAACGATGATCAAAAAGAACGGAGGGGATTATAAGCGTTATAACATTCAATCGAATATGGATGCAGCAATTACGGATCGTATCAATCTGTCTATCGACTTGACTCTAACGTACGAAGACCGTAATTTCCCGGTCAGAGGAATGGAGAACGATGGATATTTGTGGCAGGATCTTTACAATACCAAACCCTGGTATCCTTCCCGGCTTCCTGACCCGACTAAATTGGCATGGGGAGGCATTGATGTAGGAAGTGTCGCCGCAACCTCAAATTCTGATCTGACAGGCTACAATCATAACAAGTTACGTGACTTGAGAGGGAGTGTTTCATTATCCTACGACTTCAAATACATTAAAGGCCTGAAAGCTAAAGCTTTCATTAATTATATTGACAACGAACAGTATGTTAAGGAGTTTACCAAACCAATAAAATACTATACTTATAATACTGCTACGGATACATATAATTATGCAGGTAATTTTAAGGAGAAAGCAGAGCTTAGAGAAAGAATGTATCGCGGAAGTACATTAACTCAACAATATTCTTTCACTTACAACAATCTTTTCAACGATACACATCGTGTCTCCGGCCTGGCTTTATTTGAAAGCATCGATTATTCCAATAACAATTTTATGGCTTACCGAAAAGATTTCCTGACACCTTCCATAGAGCAATTGTATGCAGGTAGCACATCAGGAATGAGCAACGATGGTTCCGCCAGTGAAATGGGAAGAGCAAGCTTCGTTATGAGAATTAACTATGCGTTCAAAGACCGCTATTTAATAGAAACCATTCTGCGTGCGGATGCATCCGCCAAATTTCCTAAAGATAACCGATGGGGATATTTTCCCGGAGTATCTCTGGGATGGGTCGCTTCACAGGAAAGTTTCTTCAAACGACTGACATTCATTGACAACCTGAAATTAAGAGTCAGTTACGGTCAGTCAGGAAATGATGCAGTAGGAAATTTTCAATATTTATCCGGATATGCGATGAGAGGAACCTATTTACTAGGAGATACGCCTGTTTCAGGACTTTATTCTACCGGTCTTGCCAACCCCTTACTTACCTGGGAGAAAATGTCTATCTATAACGGAGGTGTCGACTTTTCATTCCTTAACCGCAAAATACATGGATCGATCGAAGGTTTCTACCGACAACGGGAAGGCATACCGGCAACTCGCATTCAATCGCTGCCTTCCACATTTGGTTCCGCTCTTCCTCAAGAAAACCTGAATAGCCTGAATGACCGAGGATTTGAATTAAATCTTGGAACAGCCGGGGAAACGGGGTATTTATCTTACGATGTCGGTGCAAACATATCCTGGTCACGTTCGAAATGGGATCATTATGAAGAACCAGACTACGAAGATCCGGATCAGAAACGGGTTTATCAACAGTCCGGCCAATGGACAGATCGTGTTTTCGGATATGTCTCTGAAAAGTTATTTACCAGCCAAGAAGAAATCGATGCTTTGGATTACACCTACAGCGCATTAGGCGGTAATCATTCACTCCGACCGGGAGATATCAAATACAAAGACCTAAACGGTGACGGCGTATTGGACTGGAAAGACCAGAAAGACATCGGTATGGGAACAATGCCGCATTGGATGTATGGGTTCTCCGCAGAATTGAGATATCGTGACTTTGATTTTTCTGCATTGTTTCAGGGTGCATTCGGATACTATACCAACGCATCCTTAGGCTTCGAAACAGAAGTAAAATACAATGAACGATGGACACAGGAGAATAATAATCCGAATGCACTGATTCCTCGTCTCGGTGGTTCAACATCCAACGGATGGACTTCTGATTATTATTACAAATCAACCTCTTATCTAAGACTGAAGAATGCATCTTTAGGATACAATATTCCCAAAAGAATACTGGATAAAGCAGGAGTCAATCAAGCACGTGTCTATATTGCCGGAACAAATTTGTTCACCATCAGCAACATACGAAAATACGGTATCGACCCGGAAGCTCCTAATATTGGAAATAAACTAATGTATTATCCGCAACAGCGAACATTCAGTTTTGGATTAAACTTATCATTCTAACAGAAATAAAGTATCAATAATATGAAAAAGTCATTATTTATATTTTTAATCGCATTATGCAGTCTTACTTCCTGTCTGGACGATATCCTGGATAAAAAACCGCTGGATATCATTTCAGACGATGTTGTATGGAATGATCCCGTAATGATCGATGCTTATCTGGCACAACAATACATGTTGACAACAGTTTTCACCAATGAGGCCAGCGACTATATAGAAAGTTGGTCGGCAGGTTCTCCTGTCGATGGGAAGTGGGAAATCCATACAAGTGAGCATGGGTATGGGCCTTTAATCATCAACAATATTGCAGACGAAGGAAAAGGAGGATGGGAAATTTCCGGTAATGCAGGCAGTTACAAAACCGGAAAATTAAACATTAACGGAGGGTTTCTTGAATGGTGGGAATATCCGTACTATATCATTCGGAACTTGAATCAGTTTATTGAACGGGTACCCGATTCACCGATTGAAAGTGAAGTAAAAACTCTACGGGTTGCAGAAGCACGTTTTATCAGGGCTTTCAATTATTTCTCAATGGTAAAACGTTATGGTGGAGTTCCCCTCATAACAAAAGCAGCCTCTCTGGATGATTCCGAAGAAGTTCTTTACCCTAAACGAAATTCAGAAAAGGAACTTTATGATTTCATTATATCGGAGATGGATGCGATAGCAGAAGACCTGATTGGAACAACTGATTTCGGACGCCCTACAAAATGGACCGCACTCGCATTAAAAAGCCGGGCGGCTCTATATGCCGGGAGTATAGCACAATTCGGTTCTATGCAATTAAATGATTTGCTGGGTATTCCGCAAAGCCAGGCTTCAGACTATTACCAGAAAGCGTTCGATGCTTCCCAGGCAATCATCAACAGTGGGGTTTTCCAGTTGTATGATCAGGATAGCGATAAATCCCTTAACTTCAGAAATATCTTTATAAAGAAAAGAAATAGTGAAGTTATATTTGCCAAACAACACAATTATGTAGATGCTTTAGCCGGAGGAGGAAACACCTGGGGATACGATTTCTGTCAACGTCCCAAACCACATGGATGGAATCTGGGTATGGGAAATACTCCTTATCTGGAAATGGCAGAAGAATTTGAATATATCGACGGGAAATCAGGTAAACTAGACAGAAAAGCCATTCAGGAAGGATTATGGAGTATGGAGGAACTATGGGGCAATAAAGATCCCAGGTTTTTTGCTACCATATATACGATGGGAAGTAGCTGGAGAGGTGGCATTGTTGACTTCCACAAAGGTCTCATTGGCGGAGATGGAAAATTGTATGAAAATGATGGAGAAGGCTACGAAGGTATAAATGCCCTGGGAGATCAAAACATCAATGCCGGTAACTTCGGTACAGGTTTCGGAGTCATGAAATACTTGGATGAGAATGTTGATATTGGCAGTACATGGTCTAATTCCGGTACGGATTTCATCGTATTCCGTTTTGGGGAGATTTTGTTGAACTATGCAGAAGCAGCTTTCGAATTAGGAAAAACAGGAGAAGCTCTTAACGCAGTCAATCAGATACGAACAAGAGCAGGTATCACAACTAAACCATCAATCGACCGTCAGTCAATACGCCACGAACGAAAAGTTGAACTTTCTTTTGAAGGGCACAGATATTGGGATCTGCGTCGTTGGAGGGAAGCAGAAACGACTTTGTCCCAATCGTTTTCAGGGCTAAGGTATATACTTGATTTTAATACAAGAAAGTATAAACTTATCGTATTGGAGGATATTGACGGAGTAAATACGCCTCCACGTTTTTACAAACAAAATTACTATTTCCCTATTACATTGAAAAGAACCGGAGCTAACGCTAATCTCTTAGAAAATCCTGGCTATAATTAATTTTAAAAGATCTTTCCGCATATAGTGGAAAGATCTTTTTATTCTCTTTTACAACACCTATCTATCAAAATGAAAAAAATACTTTTGTTTTTAGCTATAATACATCTTTCATGTATTAATTGCATACAAGCTCAATTGAGTGAAGTCGAAGATTTATGTAGAAAATCCTCGATCCAACAGTCGAATATGTGGTGGAAGAACTCTATCAAAACCGAATCACCCTTGATTTTTGCGGTACAGACAAACAAATATGCATTTGAGTTCGATTACGAAAAGCTCACATTCAATAGCTTTTCTATTGCCAATACTAATACAGGAGTAACTAATGAGCCGCCTCGGATATCTTTCGGTATTGAAACGTATGGTAAACTTTATCCATGCACGCACTCTTCCTTACGAACCGAAGATTGTCAGCTTATCCATACCGGACGGTTCCTACAACATCGTTTCATCAACTGGATACCGGAATTAACCGGTTGCGATCCTTATAATAGCGGTCTGGAAATCATATCCTGGAACGACCGCTTAACTCTTTCTTTACGCATTATTCCAACAGTGATACAACGTTCCAACGCTATTGTTGTCAAATACTCCATCCCTTCCACTTATATAAAACAAACTTCACCTGAAGGATGGGCAGTATATAAACATATGGCAGGAACAGACGGATATATAATAACCGGATCGACCGATAACACGCATCTTTCATTTTCCGGGAACAATATAGAAGCACGTTTACATTCTGATCAAAAACTGCAACCAGGACAACTCTATCAGACTGGACTAATCATCTATCCAGTAGAGAATCTGGAGAAAGAATTAGAGGGTGTTATCAATCAGGAAACAAATCCACTAAAAGTGACTGCAATACAAACAGACCCTGTCAGTTCTTCTCTAGAGACTCAATACGATCCGGTCATTGGGTGGCATTCGATTCAACTTCGCAATGATATCTCAGGAAATATAACAAAGGATAATGACCGGATGGAACGGATCAAATTTACAATAGAAAATGACAATCCCAAGGAGGCTACCATCAGATTAAATTTTTCAAAAGAGAAAGAAGTCTATGCTGTACCCGGCATATCCGGAATAATAAGGGATAAAGAAGGTTTTCCTACTGGCATCCCTGTCCAGTTATCAAAAAACTGGCATACTACCGATTTCAACAATTATGATTCTCATCTCTATAAAGGCCCCTGGTTTCATGGTCTCAGCGTTCTTCAAATACCAGCAAAAAGTAAAATTACGCTTGAATATTCTGGTGTTAACGCACATTGGGGAGGTTTACCTGCAGCATCTCATGCCCAGCTTTGTCTTGTTGGTTGGGGAAGCAATCAACAATGGGATCAATCGGCCATCGGAGCATGGGGAGAAAGTATATGTTATGAACCGGATCTGGATCAGGCCTCAGCAGCTATTTTAGATATTCGTCCATTATTAGTTATCGATCCAAAAGGAAAACAATGGAATTGGACAGGCAACGTAGGAGGAGCCGACATTCTTTATCTCCAACAGAACAATGGTGGCAGGGCATGGCATACAGGAATGAAAACTGATTACAAACGTTATTGCCCGAATCTGACAGAAGTCATATATTCTGGTAATATGTTAGATAATAAGATTGAATTCCAGTATTCGACATCCATTACTCGATCAGATGATATCAACAGAGGAATCTACAAAATCCAAATGAAAGTAAATGCAGATGTTGAATTTGAAAAGTTAGATATATTCCAGTTAGGAGCCGCCACGTATCATTATGGTTTTTCCAAAGAAATAGCCTTAGGAAACGAAAATGGCTTAATAAAAAAGTGGAAAGCCAATAACAATACAAATCCCGTATATGACAAAAGTATAAAGCCTTTTAACGGGAATACCCCCTGGGTGTTTCTATACGACTCACCCATCAGCAAAGATCAGGAAGGACGTTTTGTTTCAGGTAACCGTGGTTTTATAGTTCGAAGTTGGAAATCAGTGATTAAAGGAGAAAATAATATACCTCCCCATTGGAGCGAATACAATACGACAGAAGGAAATCATGGAGATCCTTGCTCTATTATCACAGTAACTCTTCCTGAGACATGCCGTTCTTTATCTGCCGGAGACTATATAGAGGCAGAAATAGAACTGATCGTTACACCTTTAGAAAGTAGTGATTACTATGGACCGAATGCCAATTTCAAAAAAGCTTTGTCAAAGTTTACAAACAAATGGCCACTTGCTCACAGAGAAGCAAAAGGGAATAACATTCTCATAACACCGTTAATAGGAGTGGTTGAAGCTAGTTATCCTATTATTATATCGGCAACAAATAATATTGTCCACTTTAAAACGAAAGGGGGAATTGGCTATCTCCCTATCACGATCCAACAATTATCAACTTACAAAAATCCTGTCTTATATATCAAAGAAGGAAAACAATGGAAACAGATAGATCAGTCTAAATACGGTAACGACTACTGGCAAACAGACTTCAATCCTATATCCGGCACCTGGGAAATCACCTATAATATCAATATGGATTCACCGGGAGATAAAGCGATAGAAAGAGAATACAAATTTGAAATGAACAACAATTAATTCTCACCACCACCTTTCTTAAAAAAGAAAGGCTATTAATACAAAAAGCGAACTACCTAATAATAAGATAGTTCGCTTTTATATTGTGGTCCCACTTGGGCTTGAACCAAGGACTCCCTGATTATGAGTCAGGTGCTCTAACCAACTGAGCTATAGGACCGGCATTTCAGAGGGTTACTCTGAAATCGGGTGCAATATTACGACTTTTAATCGGATTTTGCAAGTATTCTTGTAAAAACTTTACTTTTCAGCAGTTTCCTCACCACCAAACTCCATCAGATAAGCCTTGATAAATTCGTCGATCTTACCATCCATTACACCATTTACATCAGAAGTCTGATAGTTGGTACGGTGGTCTTTCACACGACGGTCGTCAAAGACATAACTACGGATCTGCGATCCCCACTCGATCTTCTTCTTACCGGCTTCGATCTTGGCCTGCTCAGCCATACGATGTTTCAATTCCTTATCATACAGGATAGAACGCAACTGACGCATGGCGTTCTCACGGTTCTTAGGCTGGTCGCGCGTTTCCGTATTCTCGATCAGGATCTCTTCCTCCTCACCGGTATAAGGATCTTTAAACTGGTAACGCAAACGAACACCGGATTCCACCTTGTTCACATTCTGTCCACCGGCACCACCTGAGCGGAACGTATCCCACGAAATAGCTGCCGTTTCGATCTTAACCTCGATCGTATCATCTACCAACGGAGTAACAAAGACCGAAGCGAAAGAGGTCATTCGTTTTCCCTGTGCATTGTAGGGAGAAACACGAACCAGACGGTGCACGCCGTTCTCACTCTTCAGATAACCGAACGCATAATCACCTTCGATATTGATCGTGACAGTTTTGATACCGGCCTCATCCCCTTCCTGCAAGTTGGCAATAGATACTTTATAATTGTTGGATTCCGCATAACGCAGATACATACGCATAAGCATGGAAGCCCAATCCTGACTTTCAGTTCCACCGGCACCGGAGTTGATCTTAAGAACACAACTCATCTGGTCGGCTTCATCACGAAGCATATTCCGGAATTCCAGGTTCTCTACCAGTTCCAACGCTTTGCCATAAGCAGCATCGACTTCGGCTTCGGTGATAATTTCTTCCTTTACATATTCATAAGATAACTGCAACTCCTCTGCCGCATCATGAACCTCATTGTAAAGTTCAATCCACTTTTTCAGTTCCCTTACTTTTTTCATCTGAGCTTCCGCCCGTTTGGCATCTTCCCAGAAACCGGGATCCTGTGTACGCAGTTCTTCTTCTTCTAACTGGATGGTCTTACCATCTATGTCAAAGATACCCCCTCAGCGCGAGCTCGCGCTCCAACACATTCTGTAGTTGGTCTGATGTTATCATACTCTTGTTCTTCTTTTAAATTTTGTGCAAAGATAGGAAATTAATCGTCAGTTTATTCAGCATACATTGCTTCAATCTCATCGGCATATTTTTGCAGGACAACCGGACGACGCAATTTCAATGTATCGGTCAGTTCTCTTCCTTCCATCGTAAACGGTTGGGGAAGCAAAGTAAACCGCTTGATCTTTTCATAAGAAGCCAGGTTCTTCTGATGTTCCTCAATATGTGACTCTATCAGACGGATAATCTCGTTATGGGCAACCAGTTCTTCACGGCTACCATACGTTATACCTTTCTTCTCCGCATACTCTTCCAATAAGAGATAAGCCGGCACAATCAAAGCACTGACAAACTTACGCTGGTCGCCGATAACCGCAATCTGCTCGATATACTTATCGCTGCTCATTTCCATTTCTATGGCCTGTGGAGCAATATATTTTCCATTGGAGGTTTTATAAAGGTCTTTGATACGTTCTGTAAAAAACAACACATTACCTTCCAGGCGTCCGGCATCCCCGGTACGGAAAAAGCCGTCTTCCGTAAACGAACGGGAATTTTCTTCCGGTTTATTATAATATCCGGTAGTCACCGTTTTTCCTTTCACCAGGATCTCCCCGTTACTTTCATCTATTTTTACTTCAACACCCGGCATAATCTCACCGATCGAACCAAACTGAAAGCCTATTTCCGGATAGAAACACACGGTAGCCGTAGTTTCACTCAATCCATAACCATAAACAATAGGGATATTAACAGACTGCAGGAATTCGTTCACCGTATCAGACAGCGGAGCCCCGGCAACAGGGAATAAACGTCCCCGCTCAATACCCAGAACTTTCTTCAGCAAGGTAAAGACAGTCTTATCATAGAATTTAAATTTAGACTTCAAGCAGAAAGGAGCCTTTAAACCTTTATTCTTATATTCCAGATTATATGAACGACCGGTCTCTATCGCATCCAAAAAGATCTTTTTCATAAAAGGAGCGGAAGAATTGATCTTCTCATGAACTCCCACATAAACTTTTTCCCAGAAACGAGGCACATTACACATCAGAGTAGGATGAACTTCCGGCAACGTTTTCTGGATCATCTTCGGATCCTGGTTTATAGCAATCTTCACTCCTTTATGCAAACAGTAATACGTCCAGGCCTTCTCGAAAATATGAGTCAAAGGAAGAAAACACATGGAAGTATCTTTGTCGTTCACCATCGGCAAACGAATATCATGGATGCGCATCGCTTCCAGATAATTGAAATGATGGAGGATAACACCTTTCGACTCGCCGGTCGTACCGGATGTATACATGATCGTAGCTATATCATCGGCCGTAGCCTCATTGGTACGTATCTTTACGGTTGTCTCCGCATGAGCAGTATCTCCCAACCGCAGGAAATCTTCAAAATAAATAGAAGTTTTATCTTCCGGATTCAATTTAACGGCTGAGTCAAATACCACCAAACGCTTCAATACAGTCGATTCCTTCTGAACTTTAAATGCATTATTATACTGCAATTGTTCGCCCACAAATAAAGTATGTATATCCGCATCATTAATAATATATTCTATCTGGGCCGGAGAGTTGGTGGCATACATCGGGATAGAGATCACCCGGTTTCCATAAGCCCCGAAATCAGTAAACAAGCATTGAGGCATGTTCTGAGAATAGATACCGATTTTCTCCTGTACCTCTATTCCAAACTCTGCCATCGCTTTAGCAGTAAGCATTACACACTCAGAGAAATCTTTCCATGAGATCTTTAACCATTTTCCGCTTTCATGATCGCGGTATTTCAAAGCTGTACGCGAACCATATTTTTCAGCCTGCCTATGAATTAATTCAGCATAGTGGTAATAAACCATAAATCTTCTTTTTGAGTTGATACAACAAAAGTACGGCTTTCCTACTGAATAGCAACAGATTCCCTTCTTTTTTTACACACAATCGCACTTTTTGTGCAAAAACATAAACTCCATATCAAGCCCATCCGGAGAAAAGCGTGTTAAAATAGAATAAATATAGTAGTATGTATTGCATGGTACATAGGCAATACATATATTTGCATCATAAAACTATAAAATATGAATGCAGAGAACGTAAAATCACAAATGAGAAAAGGGACACTGGAGTATTGTATCCTCCTGCTTCTCAAGAAAGAGCCGGCTTACACCTCTGACATTATTCAGAAGTTACAGGAGGCTAAATTGATTGTAGTTGAAGGCACCTTATATCCCCTTTTAACACGATTAAAGAATAGTGAGCTATTAAGTTATCAGTGGATAGAATCGACTCAGGGTCCGCCCCGTAAATACTACCAACTCACTCCGACGGGAGAAGAATTTCTCGGAGAACTGGAAAACTCGTGGCAGGAGCTAAATGATACAATAAACCACATCAGAAACAATTAAAACAGCAAAACAATGAAGAAGACACTTACTGTTAATTTGGGAGGAACAGTTTTCCACATTGACGAAGACGCATATCAGCTATTAGATAAGTATCTCTCGAACCTGCGCATACATTTCCGCAAAGAAGAGGGCTCTGAAGAAATTATGAACGATTTCGAAATGCGTATATCCGAGCTTTTCGGCGAACGGGTTCGTCTGGGTCACGAAGTGATCACAATCGAACATGTCGAAGAGGTGATCAACCGCATGGGGAAACCGGAAGAAATATTCGAAGAGGAGAAAGAGGAAGAAAAAGAGACTACGGGAAAACGTGTTTATCAGGAACAAGTAATCTCCGGCAAGAAAAAACTGATGCGCGACCCCGACAACCGCGTAATCGGTGGAGTTGCCGCCGGTATTGCCGCCTATATGGGTTGGGATGCCACGGCAGTCAGATTAGCGATGATCCTGCTGCTCTTCATTCCGTTTGTACACTGGATGGCTTTATTATACATTATACTCTGGTTAGTAATGCCGTTAGCAAAAACGGCAGCCGACCGGCTGATCATGCGGGGAAAAAGCGTCACGCTTGAAACGATCGGACAAACGGTTACAGACGGTTTCGAAAAAGTTTCAAACAATGTAAATGACTATATAAGTTCTGACAAGCCCAGGAGTTTTTTTCAAAAAATAGCTGACCTGTTCGTCACAGTGTTCGGCTTCCTCTTAAAATTTGGAGCTGTCCTGGCTGGTATCATTTTACTGCCACCTCTCCTGCTGGTCGTATTTATATTGTTTGTTATAACAGTTGCCTTGATTGGAGGAGGTGCAGGAATATTATACCAACTTTCTCCTTTCGGAATGGATCTTTACAACGGAGTCCCTGTTTATATAGCGGTAATAGGCTGTATCGGCATCATCTTACTGATCGGAATACCTGCAATAGCACTGCTTTTTGCCATATTCGGACAATTATTCAATTTAAAACCGTTGCCCAATCCTGCGAAATGGACACTACTGGCCATCTGGGTACTTGCTCTTATTGGCAGCATTATTTATTTTGTAAACCTGGGGTTACCGGCACTTAGTCCCTACCTATGGCACAATTCTAATTTTTCAATACATATATAGGGAGATTAAAGACTTTTGTTTATAAGTAAATGTGTGTTTAAAAAAAGAAGGCCGCTCTGTCTCAGAGGGGCCTTTCTTCTAAGGTTAACAAATTTATGAGTAAAAACCACTAATGAATCATTTAAAAAAACCACTACTTCTGCAGTTCAAAAACTAAGCAGAAATAGTGGTTACAAATATACGTATTATTTTGAATAAAAAAAGACTTTACCCAATTATTTGTACGCTTTTCTTATCAAGGCGGCAATTGAAGCCAATTCTTCCTGGCTTATTGTCATTTTTTCACCTCCAAAGTACATATCCGATTCCTTGGTTATAGGGATCAGGTGAATATGGGCGTGAGGTACTTCCAACCCCATCACAGCCAACCCTACACGCTTGCAGGGAATAGCAGTTTCCTGCGCACGGGCCACACGCTTGGCAAATGCCATCATTCGCCCTAATGATGCGTCTTCCACGTCAAAAATGTAATCAATTTCTTCCTTTGGAATCACCAATGTATGCCCTTTTGCAACCGGGTTGATATCCAGGAAGGCAAAGAATTCTTCGTCTTCCGCAACTTTATGACAAGGTATTTCACCAGCCACTATTCTACTGAATATTGTTGCCATATCTTATTGTATTAAATTGAAATTTCCATCACTTCGAAAGTCATCAAGCCTGACGGCACTTTGATTTCTACAACGTCACCAACTTTCTTTCCCATCAGCCCCTGAGCGATCGGAGTACTGACAGAAATCTTACCTTCTTTCAGATTTGCTTCCGAATCAGAAACCAAAGTATAGGTCATCACAGCGTTATTCTTCGTGTTCTTGATCTTTACTTTATTCAAAATCTGCACTTCGTTTGTTTGAACACGCGTTTCATCAATCAAACGCGCATTAGCCAACAGGCCTTTCAGCTGAGACAACTTTGCCTCCATTATACCCTGAGCTTCTTTTGCAGCATCGTATTCTGCATTTTCAGATAAGTCTCCTTTATCTCTGGCTTCAGCAATCTGGGCAGAAATCTCCGGACGTTTCACGGTTTCCAAATAGTTGATTTCAGCTAAAAGCTTATTGTAGCCGTCTTCTGTCATATAACTAACAGCCATACTAAATCCTCCTAATTATTGATTATTAAATTAATATTTATACCACATATAAAAAAAGAATCCCGACCAACAGCCTGGCCGGAACTCCTCTTTCTCTTTATTTTAGACTAGGCAAAGATAAGACATCTTTTCAAAATGTACAAACCCCTGCAAGTGCTTTAAAACATATAAATCTGATTACTAGCAAAATACATTAAAGTACAGCTTTCACATCGGCTTCCAGTGTCTTAGGATCATCCACACGCTTCACCAGGTTACCTTTGCGATCGAGTATGAAAATCGCCGGGAGTTGCTTCACATTATACAATCCGGCAATCTGCGAATAAACCGACTGCGGATCGCGCACTGTCACCCAAGGCAAATTCGAAGCCGCATTTTTCCAGAAGTGAGCATCAGAGTCCAGAGATATCTGGTAAATATCCAATCCCTGTCCGTGATACTTCGTATAAATCTCGCCCAATGCCATATTCAGTGCCGGCGACCATTCTGCCTGATAAGCTGTGAAGTTAATCACTACCGGTTTTCCTTCTGCTACACCCGACAACTTCACCACTTCCCCTTTCAAATTCGGCAATTCGATATCGAGGAAGCTTATTTCGGTTGTTTTCACATCATCAAAGTTCACCGGACGTTGTGCGCGAAGCACTTTCATAGATTGCAATGTCAAGTTGTACAGATGTTTGGAACGCGGGCTGCCCGGATAGAAATGATCATAGCTGGTCGCTACTGCACCATAGGCTTTCACATCATTCCTGTCATATAAGTCAAAGAACAACAGACCATCAATTTGCTGGAATAATGCAAAGTAGGCAGCTGTAGACATCGGAGCCGAATAAATATATTTACGGGCTACCTCCTTATATGCCTCTGCTGTTTCCAGCATCTTTGCACGATAAGTCGTATCCGCGATATGCTTATCTTCGTATTCCTTACGTAATCTGCCGATCGCCTGGTTTGCATCCAGCTGTGCCAGCGTGATCGCTTTGATCGCTTTGGAGTTCTCAGAACCTTCTACCGTATAGGAAGTAGCGAATGTCCCCGCATCGGCAGCGATAGTAACCGTTTCAACCGAGTCGATCGCAAAATTGATCAACTGATTATTCAACCGCAAACGGTAAAAATCAGGAAATCCCGGACGTTTATGATTAAATTTGAATTTGCCGGCAGCCGTCAGTTTGACAGAGTCAAGAGTTTCGACATTCGATATACCCACATTCTCCAGATACATGGTTTGCCCATCAGCTCCGGACACCACACCTTTCACTGTAAAATCGGATGCATTGTTACATGCAGTGAACAACAGCATACATATTCCGATAACAAGCAGTAACTGCGCAGATATTTGTTTCATTCTTTCTTCTTTACAATGTTCGTAATTCCGATGCAAATATACATTATTTTACAATTGTGGCACTATTATTCTCAAAATCTTCCCTTTATTTTTATAAAAAAGAACTTTTCTGATGTTTTTTATTTTCATTTTCATGCATTTACAGGTAAACTTTCATTACATTTGCACCAATTTTTACAGATAGAAAAATAAGAAAGAAGATTATGCTTAATCCAATTAACAAGACGATCGAGTTGGCTGATGGAAGAACCATCACCATCGAGACCGGGAAGTTGGCAAAACAGGCGGACGGTGCGGTTACCGTTCGTATGGGCAACACAGTGTTGCTGGCTACTGTTTGTGCCGCAAAAGATGCAAATCCCGGTGTTGACTTTATGCCGCTGCAAGTTGAATACAAAGAAAAGTACTCCTCATTTGGCCGTTTCCCCGGAGGTTTCACAAAAAGAGAAGGGAAGGCTTCTGACTACGAAGTCCTTACATCACGCCTGGTTGACCGCGTGTTGCGTCCGTTATTCCCGGACAACTACCATGCTGAAGTATATGTAAACATTATATTGTTTTCTTCTGACGGCGAAGACATGCCGGATGCATTGGCTGGCTTAGCCGCTTCTGCAGCCCTGGCTGTTTCAGATATTCCTTTCAACGGTCCGATCTCCGAGGTACGTGTAGCACGTGTCGATGGTAAATTCATTATCAACCCGACATTCTTAGAATTGGAAAAAGCAGATATCGATATGATGGTTGGTGCAACTATCGACAACATCATGATGGTGGAAGGCGAGATGTCTGAAGTACAGGAAGCTGAAATGCTTGAAGCTATCAAGGTTGCTCACGAAGCAATTAAAATACAGTGCCAGGCACAGATCGAACTGTCTGAAGCTTGCGGCAAGCTGGTAAAACGTGAATATTGCCATGAAGTAAATGATGACGAATTACGTAAGGATGTACACGACAAATGTTTCGCTAAAGCATATGCTGTTGCGACATCAGGTACAGACAAACACCAGCGTCACGATGCTTTCGAGGCAATCGTAGAAGAATATAAAGCCAACTTCTCTGAAGAAGAACTGGCTGAAAAGGCAGAAATGATCGGCCGTTACTACCACGATGTAGAAAAAGAAGCTATGCGCCGTGCAATCCTCGACGAAGGTAAACGTCTGGACGGCCGTAAGACAACTGAGATCCGTCCGATCTGGATCGAAACAGATTATCTTCCGGGACCTCACGGTTCAGCAGTCTTCACTCGTGGTGAAACTCAGTCACTGACAACTGTTACGCTTGGTACCAAAGCCGACGAAAAAATGGTTGACGACGTACTGAACCACAGCAAAGAACGTTTCCTTTTACATTATAACTTCCCTCCGTTCTCTACCGGTGAAGCAAAAGCTCAGCGCGGTGTAGGACGTCGCGAAATAGGTCACGGAAACCTGGCTCACCGTGCATTGAAGCGTATGATACCGGAAGATTACCCTTACGTTATCCGCGTAATCTCTGACATCCTCGAATCAAACGGTTCTTCTTCTATGGCAACAGTTTGTGCAGGTACGCTGGCTCTGAGAGACGCCGGTGTTCCGATGAAGAAACCGGTATCAGGTATCGCAATGGGTCTGATCTCTGAAAACAAAGGTCAGAACTATGCTATCCTTTCCGATATCTTAGGAGACGAAGACCACCTGGGAGATATGGACTTCAAGGTAACAGGTACAAAAGACGGTATCACTGCCACCCAGATGGACATCAAGGTAGACGGACTGTCATACGAAATCCTTGAAAACGCATTAGCTCAGGCAAGAGAAGGCCGTATGCACATCTTAGGTAAGATCATGGAAGCTCAACCGACAACCCGTGAAGATCTGAAACCACATGCACCTCGTATCGAAACGATGATGATTGGTAAAGAATTCATCGGAGCCGTAATCGGCCCGGGCGGAAAGATCATCCAGGGTATCCAGGAAAAAACAGGTGCTGTTATCACGATTGAAGAAGTTGACGGATTCGGTAGAATCGAGATTTCAGGAACAAACAAAGATACTATCGATGCTGCTATCAGAGCAATCAAAGGTATCGTTGCCGTTCCGGAAGTAGGCGAAGTATACGAAGGAAAGATCTCTTCTATTATGCCTTACGGCGCATTCGTTGAATTCATGCCGGGCAAAGACGGTCTGCTTCATATCTCTGAAATCGACTGGGCTCGTCTGGAAACAGTAGAACAGGCTGGTTTGAAAGAAGGCGATACGATCCAGGTTAAGCTGGTAGACATCGACGCAAAGACTGGTAAGTTCAAACTTTCACGCAAGGTATTGTTGCCGAAGCCGGAAGGTTACGAAGAACGTCCGCCGAGACCAGAAAGAGGCCCGAGACCAGAACGTGGCGACCGCGGTGACCGTGGCCCTCGTCAGGATCGCGGAGATCGTGGAGACCGACGTAACGATCGTTATTAATAAACGACTTTCTTATAACATTATATATAAAGAGGGTGTGTCGACTTTTGACACACCCTCTTTTTTGTCCTCTTACCCTTAGGTGAAGGTGTTTCGTACAAGTCATATTGTACGCTTATCAGTCATATGAAAGAAATTAACTTTCACTGATTTTAAATAAATATTCGTTTGACAACCATTCTTTATACATTCAACAGCTGTCGCATAATCATTCGACATATGTCGAACGATTAGAAAATATCTATCGAATGATTATTTGTTTAAAATAAACATATAAAGAAGTAACAGCAGGGGCGCACCTTTCTATTCACAAAAAAACCTGCCCCGAACAAACGGAGCAGGCTCTTTACCTCTTATTTAGCAATGGTTTATTTACTGCAAGAGCAACGCGGTTTCAATTGTTTGAAGAAATCGTTTCCTTTATCGTCAACCAGGATGAAGGCCGGGAAATCTTCTACTTCGATCTTCCAAATTGCTTCCATTCCCAGTTCAGGATATTCCAGACATTCTACCTTCTTGATGCTTTCCTGTGCAAGAATAGCAGCCGGACCACCGATACTTCCCAGGTAGAAACCACCATGTTTCTGGCAAGCGTCTGTTACCTGCTGGCTACGGTTACCTTTAGCGATCATAATCATGCTACCGCCGTTGTCCTGGAACAGGTCGACATATGAATCCATACGACCGGCAGTTGTCGGGCCAAACGAACCGGAAGCCATTCCAGCCGGAGTCTTGGCCGGGCCTGCATAATAAATAGGATGATCTTTGATATACTGAGGAAGACCTTCGCCCTTATCGATACGTTCTTTCAGTTTTGCGTGAGCTATGTCGCGGCCTACCACGATTGTACCGCTCAAAGAAAGGCGGGTTGAAACCGGATATTTGGTCAGTTCTTTCAGGATATCTGTCATCGGCTGGTTCAGATTGATCTTAACTGCGTTACCTTCACCGGCTTTACGCAATTCTGCAGGGATCAGACGGCCTGGGTTGGAATCCATCTTTTCGATCCAGATACCATCTTTATTGATCTTACATTTAATATTACGGTCCGCAGAACAGGAAACACCCATACCCACCGGACAAGAAGCACCGTGACGGGGCAGACGAACGATACGTACGTCATGTGCATAATATTTACCACCGAACTGAGCACCCAGACCAATGTTGTGAGCAGCTTCCAATACTTGCTTTTCAAGTTCGATATCACGGAAAGCACGTCCGCCTTCGTTGCCGCTTGTTGGCAAATTGTCATAATAATGAGTAGAAGCCAACTTAACAGTCAGCAGGTTCTTTTCTGCTGAAGTACCGCCGATAACGAATGCAATATGATAAGGAGGGCAAGCAGCCGTTCCTAATGTCTTCATCTTTTCAACCAGGAAAGGAACCAAAGTTGTCGGATTCAGGATCGCTTTTGTTTCCTGGAACAAATAAGTCTTATTGGCAGAACCACCGCCTTTTGCTACACAAAGGAATTTATATTCCATGCCTTCAGTTGCTTCCAGGTCGATCTGTGCAGGCAAATTACATTTTGTATTCACCTCGTCATACATATTCAACGGAGCATTCTGAGAATAACGCAGGTTTTCTTCAGTATATGTTTTGTAAACACCCAACGACAACGCTTCTTCATCGCAATAACCTGTCCAGACATGCTGGCCTTTTTCACCGTGGATGATCGCTGTACCTGTATCCTGACAGAAAGGAAGCTGGCCTTTGGCTGAAACTTCGGCATTACGAAGGAAAGTCAGGGCTACAAATTTGTCGTTGTCGCTGGCTTCCGGATCACTCAGGATCTTAGCAACCTGTTCGTTGTGTTCGGGACGAAGCATAAAAGCCACATCACGGAAAGCAGCGTTAGCCATTGCCGTTAGTCCTTCTTTTGCAATTTTCAGCATCGGTTGTCCTTCAAATTCGGATACCGACACATAATCTTTTGTAAGCAGATAATACTCTGTAGTATCCGGTCCCAACGGGAACGGTTCCTGATACTTGAAAGGAGGTGTTGCCATATCTTTATTATTTAATTATGTAATATTGGTTTTATAATTCAAGAATGATCCGTTTTCGCATGGCAAACTTAGATAAAAATCACGAAATACGGGAGAGGTTTTGAAAAGAAAAACATATATTTGCATGAATATGAAAAAGCTTACCATATTTTTCACATTGTGCTTGCTCATAACCAACCATTTGACAGCACAGATAAGTCACGGAGGCAAACCACTTCCGATGACGGAAATCAACACCCGCTCCGGTAGCATATTCAAAGAAATGCCACCCTTTGATATAGAAGAACAGCTACGAATAGATTCCCTGAATGAAAGTGATTTGCGCAGTGGTTATCACTTTGCCTATAAGTTTATGACGGACTTTACACCGGAGAATTCGGGTACTCGCTTTACACTGGCCGATGGCACCCGTGTATGGCGTCTGGGCATACGCTCGGCCGGAGCTTTTTCTATTAATGTATTATTCTCTGAATATGAAGTGCCGGAAGGTGCCCGACTTTTCCTTTATAATCCTGATCAGACTCATATATTAGGTTCATTCAATCAACTGAATAACTCGGAACTGGGATTATTACCTGTTGCACCAGTGCAGGGAGACGAATTGATCATCGAATACCAGGAACCTGCAAATGCTCCGTTTCACGGGAAACTGAAGGTTGGCGAAGTGAACCATGATTATCGGGGATTTAAAAGATATGAGCCCTATGGCGACAGCCCCTATTTCGTATGTATGAAACCGTTGGCTTGCCTGCAAAGGGAAACAGACAAGTATGATGAGATCGGACGTAGCGTTATCCTGATCGTTATCAATGGAGAAACAGCCTGTACAGGAACGTTGATCAATAATACGGAAAATGATGGCAAGCCTTATATCCTGACGGCATCTCATTGCCTGAACGATCAATTTGAAATGAAAGATCCCGACTATGAACAGGTAGCCGGAAATATCGTTACCTTTTTCAATTATGAAAGTCCGCTTTGCACTCCTGTAATGAGAGGCACGGAAGAAATGTCGATGGCATCAACCCGTTTCAGGGCGACCAACGAAGATACGGATATGGCACTACTGGAATTAATGGAAACTCCTCCGGCTTACTACCAACCTTATTACGCCGGATGGAATGCAAAAGATCAGGGAACAGCGCCTTATATCGGCATACATCATCCAAACGCATCTGTAAAGAGAGTTGTAAAAACAGACAAGGTAGTATTAAGCTCCTATCCGAAATATCCATTTGAAAAGGACGGACACTGGCATGTGGAGAAATGGACAGAAGGATGTACATATGGTGGATCCTCCGGCTCTCCCCTATTCGATGAAAACAACCGGATAATCGGAGGACTTTCCGGAGGAGAATCGAAATGCTCATATCTTTATGACGATTACTATTTCGCATTAGCCAAAAGCTGGGATTTTTCCTCTGATGCCGACAAACAATTAAAAACATGGCTCGACCCTGCCAACCGAAACAAAGAACTCACCTGTAATGGCCTCGACCCTTATAGTACCACACCCGCTATCCGCCTGAGTAACATTAGTGAAAGCGGCAAAACAAGCACGATAGAAACGACAGCCCTCCCCTCACCCGGAACAGGGCCGGCTTTCGGAAACAACTCATTAGGCATGACCGAGTTTGCAGAGATTTACAAAACGACTGGCGATGCCATTATTTTCGGCACTTATATAGTCAATCCGGCTATCAGCGACTCTAAAAACATCGACATAGAAATTACCGTTTACAGTGGCTCCGACAAACCGGAAAGGCTTTTACATACCGAATCATTCCAACCGAAATTCACAACGTTTGAGAAAGAAGACTTCGAAAGCGTCTCCAAGCCATTGAACCGCGATCAGGAGTCATTTATTACATTCTCCGAACCGGTAGCGGTGTCCGGAACTTTCTTCATCGGATACAGAATCAAGTCTTCTACAGACAATGTTTCCTTCTCGGCATTCAACCTTCCGAAAGGAGAAACCACCAAGAACACCACATGGATCAATTATAAAGGGCAATGGATAGAGGCAACCGCCCACCCGGCATCACCGATGAGCACATCCTTGTTTGTGGATCCGGTCATTCAGTACAACACGGCATCAGCCAATGCTTCGATCGAAAAAAGTAATCCTATCCGTATCTTTATAGGGGCAAATCCTGGAACAGTTCATGTCCTGCTACCGGAAGATATCCGGCAAGCCCGGTACACCCTATTTACGGCAGATGGAAAAACGCTGCAGGGCGGCACAGTCTACGCCGGGCAAAATACGGTGACAACTTCCTCTGCCACAGCAGGCATCTATCTGATACAGATCACTTACAATAATGAAAGTTTCACGCAAAAGATATTATTTTAATCAAAAATACACAATAAGTAAGTCGGAAATACCAGATTGTTGTATGATCAAAGACAAAGCAAATACAAAAAATTAACCTAATTACATCAGGGTAACCGCCCTAAGAAAGGCCATAAATACTACTATTTGCATTCATTTCAGCAAAAAAGAGGTTGCCGATTCATTAATAAGTATTAATTAGAAAGATTTTATTGTATCTTTGCTATTCATAACAAAAAAATGCTTTAGTTTTGCACTTTGATGGCTAAGGGACAATTGAAAGTGAATATATAAACATAGTAACATTTTAAACTTACATCAAATTATGAAC
>OGJY01001533.1_pt1 | contig 26646 bp, 18 predicted proteins | sample 1572231 | NCBI WGS metagenome assembly OGJY01 (sample SAMEA2582121, study PRJEB24529) | metagenome | biome: Human gut stool | place: China | collected 2011
GCCTTCATTCAGTTGACGTAGCCCGCTACGCCGCCCTCATTCAGGCGAAATCTCCACAAATTGCAACGCACATCTTGCAGAAAGCATTTTTCAAACAAGCTCTAGAGCGGAAAGGAGGGAAAAGATGCTTGAAGGACAGACATTTCCAGAAGTATTTCCAGATTATACGGTTCCTGACAATTTAAAATATATTTTGTCCAATGCAGTTGTTTCTAAAGTAGTAATGAAGCAGCAGAAAAGGCAGTTAGTGATTCATTTAAAGAGTGAACATATTATCCAGAGAAAAGTTTTAAATAAAGTTGCTTACGATCTCAAAAAGGAGCTGTTTGGAAAGACATCTGTTTTTATTTCATTTGATGATACGTATGAGTTATCCGCAGCTTATACACTAGAAAGTATTACAAATGACTACTGGGGCAGTATTCTTCATGAAGTAAAGAACATGGGGCGTGTGGAATACAGTCTTCTTGCGAACGGAGAATGGGGATTTGAAGGGAATATTATGACGATTCTCTTAGAAGATTCCTTTCTTGCAAGAGATAAGTCGCGGGTTTTAAAAGAATATATGGAACATCTTTTTTCTCATCGTTTTGGCAAAGAGATTCAGGTTGGGTTCGACTTTACCGATGATGCGAAACAGGCTTTTTATAAGGCGAGAAATCATAAGCTGAATCTGGAAGTGGATATGGTTATGAGCCAGATTAAAAAGGTGGAGAGTGAGAAGAAAGAGAACGGAGCGGAAGAAGGGGAAACGCCAAAAGAAGAAAAGAAGCATCATAATTATTCCGGTAATTTCTTTGAAGAGCGAGCAAGAAGGCAGGAATTTAGCCAGAGAAGACGTTCCAAAGATCCGGATGTTATTTATGGGAAGGATTGTGATGGAGAAGTTGTTCCTTTGGAGGAAATCGTGGACGAGATCGGACAGGTTGTCGTGCGCGGAAAGATTCTGAAGATGGAACTGAGGGAAATCCGAAGAGAGCGCACAATCGTCAGTTTTCATATTACGGACTTTACGGACACGATCGTTGGAAAGATATTTATTGCCAACAACCAGCTCCCGGAATTTTTAGATTTATTTGAAAAAGGAAAGTTTTATAAAGTAAAGGGAATGCCTCGTATGGATACCTTTGAGCACGATCTGACCCTTTCTTCTATTTCCGGTATTAAGCCGATTCCTGACTTTACAGAAAAAAGAATGGATAAAAGTCTTGAGAAACGTGTGGAACTGCATCTTCATACCGTAATGAGCGATTTAGATAGTGTAGTTGACATTAAAAAAGTAATCAATCAGGCAAAAGAATGGGGACATCCGGCGATGGCGATTACCGACCATGGCGTATTGCAGGCATTCCCGATCGCAAATCATTGTATCACGATGGACGAACCATTTAAGATTATTTACGGAGTAGAGGGATATTTTGTAAATGATTTAAAAAAGCTTGTTACGAACGATAAAGGACAGACGCTTTTTGATGATTATGTAGTATTTGACTTGGAGACTACCGGTTTTAGTCCACTGCACGATGCGATTATCGAAATTGGTGCGGTGAAGGTAAGTAATGGGGAAATAGCAGACCATTATAGTGTGTTCGTCAATCCACAGCGACCGATTCCTCTGCGGATTACCGAACTGACAAGTATTGATGATGCGATGGTTGCAGATGCAGGAACGATTGAAGAGATTCTGCCGGAATTTCTGGAATTTTGCGAAGGCTGCAGCCTGGTTGCGCATAATGCAGAGTTTGATGTCAGCTTTATTGAAGAGAATGCAAAGCGGCAGGGATTTACGACCGATTTTACGGTGCTTGATACGGTACAGATGGCAAGACTGCTGCTTACGGATCTGAATAAGTTTAAGTTAAATACAGTATGTAAGCGTTTAAACATTAAGCAGGAACATCATCACAGAGCAGTGGATGATGCAAGGGTAACGGCAGAAGTCTTTCTTCGTTTTGTGGAAATGCTTGAAGAAAAGGATGTGCATACGCTTGCAAAGTTAAATGATATGGGAGCGATGTCCCCGGATCTGATCCGGAAAGCACCGGCATATCATGGAATTATCCTTGTAAAGAATGACATCGGTCGCGTCAATTTGAATCGTTTAGTATCGGCCTCGCATCTTGATTATTTTAACCGTCGTCCGAAAATGCCGGAAAGTCTCATTCAAAAGTACAGAGAAGGACTGATCTTAGGTTCTGCCTGTGAAGCCGGAGAGCTATTTCAGGCGATTATTCGGGGAAAGAGCGAAGAAGAATTAGCAGAACTGGTCCGCTTCTATGATTATCTTGAGATTCAGCCGATCGGCAACAATATGTTTATGCTTGAGAGTGATAAATATGATGCAAAAACAGTAGAAGATCTGCAAAATTATAACCGGAAGATCGTGGAACTTGGCGAGCGTTATCACAAGCCGGTTGTCGCGACCTGTGATGTACATTTCCTAAATCCAGAAGATGAGCAATACCGCCGGATTCTTATGGCAGGAAAAGGTTTCTCTGATGCAGATAATCAGGCACCGCTGTATTTTAGAACGACAGAAGAAATGCTAGAAGAGTTTGCATATCTTGGGGAGGCAAAGGCGAAGGAAGTTGTTATTACGAATACGAATAAGATTGCCGATATGATCGAAAAGATATCGCCGGTACATCCGGATAAATGTCCACCGGTAATTCCAAAGTCTGATGAGACATTAACAAATATTTGTTATGATAAGGCGCATGAGATTTATGGACCAGATCTTCCGGATATCGTAGAAGAACGACTCCAAAGAGAGTTGAATTCCATCATATCCAATGGATTTGCCGTAATGTATATCATCGCGCAGAAGCTTGTGTGGGATTCAAATGACCATGGATATCTGGTAGGTTCAAGAGGTTCGGTAGGTTCCTCTTTCGTAGCGACAATGGCAGGAATCACAGAAGTTAATCCTCTGTCTGCACATTACATTTGCCCGAAATGCCATTATGTAGACTTCGATTCAGATGCGGTAAAGCCATATGCAAAAAAAGGTATGTCCGGATGCGATATGCCTGACCGGGACTGTCCGGTCTGCGGGACACCTTTACAAAAAGAGGGGCATGATATCCCATTTGAGACCTTCCTTGGATTTAAGGGAAATAAAGAGCCGGATATCGACTTAAACTTCTCAGGAGAATATCAGTCAAAAGCGCATAAATATGTAGAAGTTATTTTTGGAGAAGGGAAAGCCTTTCGTGCCGGAACTATCGGTACACTTGCAGAAAAAACAGCCTACGGATATGTATACAAGTATTTTGAAGAAAGAGATATTCACAAAAGAAGATGTGAGATGGAGCGTTTAGCGGAAGGCTGTACGGGAGTAAAAAGAACAACCGGCCAGCATCCGGGAGGAATTATCGTAGTACCACATGAGTATGACATTTATGACTTTACGGCAATCCAGCATCCGGCAAATGATGTGAATACGGATATTATCACGACACATTTTGAGTACCATTCCATCGATCATAACTTATTAAAGCTTGATATTCTCGGCCATGATGATCCAACAATGATTCGAAGGTTAGAAGACTTAACAGGAATGGATGCGACAACGATTCCGCTTGATGATCCGGAAGTTATGTCGCTGTTCCACAGCACCGATATTCTTGGAATCACACCGGAAGATATCGGTGGAATCGAGATGGGTTCTCTTGGTGTACCGGAGTTTGGTACAGAATTCGTTATGCAGATGTTAAAAGATACGAATCCAAAGTGTTTTTCTGATCTGGTACGTATTTCCGGTCTGTCCCATGGTACGGACGTATGGCTTGGCAATGCACAGACATTAATTGAAGAAGGAAAAGCAGAGATTTCTACAGCAATCTGTTGTCGAGACGATATCATGACTTATCTTATCAACATGGGGTTAGATAAAGAGCAGTCCTTTACCATTATGGAATCCGTCCGTAAAGGAAAGGGGTTAAAGCCGGAGTGGGAAGAAGAGATGACTTCTCATGGCGTGCCGGACTGGTATATCTGGTCTTGTAAAAAGATTAAATACATGTTCCCGAAGGCACATGCCGCTGCCTACGTTATGATGGGATGGCGTGTAGCGTGGTTTAAAGTACATAAGCCACTGGCATATTATGCCGCCTATTTTGGTATTCGTGCATCCGCATTTTCTTATGAGATCATGTGCAGAGGAAAGGAACGATTAGATATAGCACTTTCAGAACTGCTGAAAACACCGAAAGATCAGCAGACGAAGAAAGACCAGGATACGATTCGTGATGGAAGAATCGCGCAGGAAATGTATGCAAGAGGCTTTACATTCATGCCGATTGACATTTATAAGGCAAAAGCAAGAGAATGTCAGATTATAGACGGTAAGATCATGCCGCCGCTTTCTAGTGTGGAAGGACTTGGCGACAAGGCATGTGAGCAGGTGGAGGAAGCGGCAAAGCATGGACCGTTTACCTCCCTTGAAAACTTTAGAAATCAGGCAAAAGTCAGCAAGACAAACGTAGATAAGATGGTGGAACTTGGCATCCTTACCGGATTACCGGAAACCGATCAGCTTACATTTGATTTCTTTATGACACAAGGTTCCGCATGATCTGAGTATGTTCTAATCTGAGGCAAAAACAATTATACAAAAAACAGGAGGAAAAAATGAGTTATATTAAAAATGCAGATATTCAGGGAAATGCATGGGTAGCACCCGGTGCATGTGTAGTAGGTAATGTTACATTAGGGGATGAAAGTTCAGTGTGGTACAATGCGGTAATACGTGGAGATATGGCACCGATCGTTGTTGGCTGTGGATCAAATGTACAGGATGGTACAGTTGTTCACGCAGATGCAGGCTTTCCATGTGAGATTGGTAACGGCACATCAATTGGCCACAATGCGATCATTCATGGCTGTACGATCGGTCATAATACAGTGATCGGAATGGGCGCAATCGTTATGAACGGTGCGAAAATCGGTTCGGACTGTATCATCGGGGCAGGAAGTCTTGTCACACAGGGAACCGTTATTCCTGATGGAATGTTAGCTTTTGGTTCTCCGGCAAAGGTAGTCCGCCCACTGACCGATGAAGAGAAAAAAGAGAACCAGACAAACGGAATCAGCTATATGTTAATGAAAAATATACAAAAAGATTGAAAAAACTTGAAATATGACTAAAGATTGATTTATAATAAGGCAGATATGGCCTTTGACGACTTCTTTCTGGTAAGAGCGTCAGAGCATATAAAAGTGTACTTTTGAATTCTTTCTTGCCTGGAAAGATACAGCAGGAGTACATAAAACTAGAAAGGAGAACATTTTTATTTATGGCGGATACTACAAATGCACAGAAATATAAAGGCTATGACTTAGACAGTAATTCGTCTCATCGACGAAGAAGAAATCAACCATGGTTCTGGAAAGTTTTAGGCATTAGCTTATTACTTACGATCATTATTCTTGCAGGTGTTGTTTTTGGTGTGCTGCATAAAACACATAAGAATGCAAAGCACATGGAAGAAATCAATGCAGCGAATAACATCGAGGCTTTATTAAAAGACCATAAGAACGTAACGATCACAACTTCCTATTCTCATCTGGCAGAAGGTTCAGATTATACAACAACCCGTCAGGTAAGAAAGGATAAGAAAGGCAACTACTTCTCTTACTTTAAGAAAGAAGGAACCGATGCAGATTATAAAGAAGTAATCGCAAATAAAGAATTATACCGTTATAACGATAAGTATGTACAGTATTATGGACTGATCGGAGATGACTACGAGCAGGAATGTGTAAAGAGCATCGAAGACAGCGTTTTCCAGGGAGATACGAAAGACCAGCTGCAGAATGAGAAGGAACGTGATAATACCATCACCTTACAGCTTACAACAAAGGTACAGGCCAGTGATGAGTACGCAACAACGTACGGATTCTCTGTTGGCGATACGATTGAGAAGACAATCACCATGGATAAAAAGACACAGATCGTTACTTCTGTAGAAGAGAAGTGTGGAGATGAAGTATTTTACGGATATAACGTAGAATTCGACGGACAGAAGAAAGTTCCGGTATTTTATCAGAAGCTTGAAAAAGAGAAGCGGGTATGTACCGTATACTCCGATTATAACGGAGAGAATAATCAGGAATACACATATAATATCCCTGTAGATGTATACTTTACTGTACTAGATCACGAAGGTTATAAAGTATATGAAGACGAAAATGGTAACAAGGAATTTACGGAGTATCAGATGCAGATACAGAATCCGGAAACTGATCTTTCATTATATGTAAAGACCGCATCATCTAAATAGAAAACAGACAGGATTATGAAGACAAGAAGATTATTTTATGAAGATGTATATATCCAGGAATTTGAGGCGATTGTCCTTTCCTGCGAAGAAAAAGATGGAAAATACCACGTCATTTTAAACGCAACCGCATTTTATCCGGAAGGCGGCGGACAGCCGGCCGATAAAGGAATGATTGACAACATCCCGGTAGTTGATGTGCAGTATATCGACGGGGAACTCTGCCATATCATGGAAAGCCCATTAGAAGAAGGCGCACAGGTCATCGGAAAGATAGACTGGAACTGGCGCTTTGACCTAATGCAGCAACATTCCGGAGAACACATTGTCAGCGGAATGATCCATGAGAAATACGGCTATGAAAATGTCGGTTTCCATATGGGAGAAGAAATCATCACAATTGATCTTAGCGGAATGCTCACCTGGCAGCAGGTACAGGAAATAGAAAAGAAAGTAAACTATTACATCTGGATGAACCAGCAGGTAAATATTTTCTATCCGGACGAACGCCAGCGCAAGTTTATCCCGTATCGCAGTAAAAAAGAACTAACCGGAGAAATCCGTTTAGTCGAATTCCCGGGAGCGGACCTTTGCGCCTGCTGTGGCTTACATGTCACTCACGCCAGTCAGATTGGACTCGTTAAGATACTTTCCTGCAAAAAGTTCCGGGATGGTGTCCGCATGGAAATGCTTTCCGGCAAACGTGCCTTAGACTACCTGTCCGGCAGCACAGAGCAAAACAGCCAGATTGCGGTCAGCCTTTCCGTAAAGGAGAATGAAACAAAAGAAGCGGTACAGAGATTGCTTGATGAAGTCTATGATTTAAAAGGACAACTGGCACAGGAAAAACAAAAAAGCTTTGAGGCAAAAGCAGCTTCCTTTGCTGGGAAAGGCAATGTACTCCTCATCGAGGATACAATGGAAGCAGCAGAAGTCAGAAAGTGCACCGATTCCATTTTAAACACCTGCGGCGGCATAGCAGCCCTCTTTGCCGGCAACGACACAGACGGATATAAATATGCCATTGGAGAACGGAACGGGGACATTAAAGAACTCGTAAAAAAGGTGAACAAAGAATTAAACGGCCGCGGCGGCGGTAAACCATTCTTTGCACAAGGTTCCGTAAAGGCAGCCAGAAAACAAATAAAAGCACTATTTTGCGATTTCATTTCTGAATAGAAAAAAGAGAAAAACGAAAACAGAAAAAACGAAAACAGGAACTCTATCACATGATATATGTAAAGATCGTCACAGCATTAGGAAATGCCGCATCCGTATTTTCAGCATTTTTACCTGCATTGATCTTACATGGATTATGTAATAGAGTTCTTGTTTTTTTGTATGTGAATAAATTCTAAAATTTTAAATAAATAGTGTAACCTTTTTCTTCTTTAATTGTTATATATATGAAAGAAGTCGAAAAGTATCGGAATGAGGGGGTGAGAATCTGGATAAACATTTGTTAGAAGCATTGTATCAGCGATATTATAAAGAATTATATATTTTTGTCTTTTCACTTTGTGGAAGTGAGAGCGTAACAGATGATATTTTGCAGGACACCTTTTTAAAAGCATTACTGACATTGAAGGATTCTCATACCAATATGCGGGCATGGCTTTATGTGGTAGCGCGTAATCTTTACTATAACTATTATAACAAGCAGAAGAAGCAGATGACGATCGAAGCATCTGATTTCGAGCATGCAGCCATGGAGGTACATATATCACGAAGAGAAGACTTAATACAGAGTGATATTCTGGAAGAAGTTCTTCATAAAGAAGAGAAGAAGCAGCTTTTAGAAGCGGTAAGCCAGTTAAAGGGACAGAAAAAGGAAGTGATCCTATTACAGTATTTTGGGGACTTTTCACAGAAGGAGATTGCGGCGATGCTTAAGATCACTCCGGGTAATGTGAAGGTTCTCTCTTACCGGGCGAAGAAGGAACTGAAGGAATATTTAACGAAGGAGGAAGGAAGATGAACTATCGTGAATTATTAGAATTATATAAAGCAGGAGAGCTGGAATTAGAACAGAGAAAGCGGATCGAGAAAGATATCGAGAAGCAGGAAGCAATCAGTGATTATCTCTATGAACAGGAAGGAATTCCCGGTTTGGAAGACGTTTTTGCAGAAGAAGACCGGAACAGCTTCGTTTTTGCAGATGGAAGGCAGACAGAGACAGGGAAAGAGAAAGCAGAAGCTGATCAGGAACAAAGAGCGAGAGATCAGCGAAGGAAGAACAAGAACAGAAGAATTACCCAGGAAGAGGATATCGATACAGAATTTATCACAATGATTAATCGTTCCATCAGACGGGCATTTCGAAGATTAGGGTTAACCGTTCTCGCCTTAGCGTTCGCATTAATTCTATTTGTACAGTTCTGCTTTCCGACCATAGTATCCTGTTTCTATTATAATCCAGCGGAAAATATCGGGAATAAGGATTATACGATCAACAAGATGAGTCGTGATATGGCAGTATACTCAGAAGTCTTTCTTCCGGGAAAGAGAAGAGTTTCTGTTGAAGCAGAATCAAAAGGGTATGGAAAGTATAATATTACAGTGAACCAGACTTCGAGCTTTACAAGAAATCTGACCGATGTATCCGGAGAGATCGTCCGGGGCAAGCTGAGATATTATGACAATAATATTTTAAAAACACCGGTCAGCAATGCCTTTGCATACAGTAACCTTGTTGGAAAAGAAGAGAATACATTAGAAGAGAATTTAAAATGTACCAGAAAGTATTTTCAACTGAAAGAGAACGAAGAAGTCAATATGTGCGCTGCAGGTACAAAAGAACAATCTATAGAATCATTAAAGAATTTAGATTCTCAAAAAATGTATATAGGTTACATATCTCTAGATAAGATCATGTCTTATGCCGATTTCAAAAAGTACGTAGATAAACAGGATCTTTCAGAAGTATGGTGTGCAGTACAGGTATTAGAATCACAGAAAGACGAAGGAAATCTTGAAGAGGCTGACAATTCTTCAAACAAGGACAAAGCAGAGACAGGAGAAGAGTATATAACGGATTTCCTCTCCGGTGCAGCAAATATTGGTTTCGTATGCGTACCATCTTATAATGCAGCCTTCAACTGGGACGATAAAAAGTATCCGGCCCTTCTGCCGGGATGTGAAACAGATCAAATGGATGCCCCAGATCACTGGGACAGCGTAGAAAACAATCTTAAAAAAGAAAACTATGCCAGACAGCATTTTGTAAGTCTTCTTAATTATCTGTCAGATCAGAAACAGTTTCTGAAAATGATAGCAGGAGATGATTACTCGCCGGAAGCATTAAAAGAAATGGCATCCTACGTTAAAAAGAATGGTCTTAAAATATATGGTTTTACAACGATCGCAGATAAAGATACCTTACTAAAACTCAGTAAGCAGAGCGAAGTATATGAAATCTATACCGAAGAACTGAACTAACCATTCCTTTGCCCGCTTTCTATTCATTCGTAAAATCAGAATAGCGTAAAAGCCAGAAAAGGAAATAAAGAGAAATACCTTTACAATTTTTTTTAAGTGCGCTATTATTTTCATGAAAATATTTTACGGAAAGGAACGATATTATGATTAAAAATAAACTGAAAAGAGTGCTTGCAGTAGCATTAGCAGGAATGATGGTAGCAGGTGTTGCGGGATGTTCTAGCAGTAAGGATGCGAAGAAGAACAACACAGCTAAGAGTGAACAGGGAACAGAAGCAACGACAGAAAGTAAGGCAAATACAACAGCAGATTACGTAGCGTCGAACGTGACACTTCCTGATAACTTCGACAACATGATCTATCCAATCGAAGCTTTAATGGTACAGAAGCTGTCGAAAGGCTATGCATATTACACGAACGACACGAGCGAAGAAGAAGCAGATTCCTTCTGGTTTTCCATGGCAGTTCTCACATCCTTAATGGAAACAGAATCCGCATACGGAGATGGCGTAGAAGAAGACTCCTTCTACTATCTTAAAGAGAACACAACGAATATGTATGCCTCCGCATTATATAACACATACGGAAAGGGCGACATGGAATTCCCTGAAATTTCAGACGGAGATAAATACGCAACCTACGATGATGATAAAGATATGTATGGATTCTTAAAAGGTGACGTAGGAAGCCTCGTTCCATATATCACAGACTGTACAAAGGACGGAAGTGACTATATCATCACAGCAGAACTTCGTAACAAAGATACAGACGAAGTAAGAGGAACTTATCAGGTAACGATCACAGAGACATCATTCGATGGTGATGATAATAACTTCGCTTATTCTGTAACAGATATCACAACAAAGAAAAACAGTTCCTACGGCTTTGACGAAGAAAACACAACAGACAAGAGCGAAGAAGAAAAGAGTACAGAAGAAAGTACTTCTGAAGAAGGAAGCACAACAGAAGCAGACAGCGAAACAGATACAGACTCTGACTCTGATTCATCAAGCAACAGCTCCGAAAGCATTTCCCAGGATGATGCGTTAAGCCAGGCAAAAGATTACTACGGCAGTGACGCAGAATACTCCTACAAGAAAAAAGTAACCGTAGGTGATAAAGAATATTATGACTTCTCTGTAAAAGGAGACGATATCAGCAGCACAGACGTATTAGTATCCGTAGATGGACAGGATGTCATTGGTGGAACACAAAACGATGACGGCAGCTGGTCATTTGATCAATAAAGTTACGTTGCGTTAAGAAATAAAATAGCATAAAAGCAAACAGGACTATCTCCGAAGAGATAGTCCTGTTTGTTTTTCGAGACTTTTTAATACACCGATAGGTATATCTTTCTTACCATGGTTTGGTATAGTTGCCAGAGTAGAAACTCCTGCTTTCTTGTACTGATGGTGTGAACCACTAATGCGAACAAGTTGCCAGCCGTTAGAGGTAAGTTTTTTCTCGATAGATTTAAAATTATTACTCATATGTATCTCCTTATATTTGCAAAAGTTAATAGCAACAACAAAAGCTGAACTTTTATATAAGACATATGAATAATATATACATATATTATAACTTTGACAGACAGAATAGTCAATTAAAAAAATGAAAAAAACTATTGACAGGAATACTAACACGTGTTACAATACGTATCAGAAACAGAGATGATTAACTTAAAGAACTTTTCGCAGAGAGGAGAGTATTTATGGGAACATTGGAATTGTTTGATATTACAAGATATGTATCTGAAAAAAATGTGGAAATTTTAAGAGGAGGTATTTGTTTATGAATATACTGGGATGTTTTTCATGTCCATTACAAATTGTGTGCAGATTAAGCGGCAAGGAGTTGTGTCATTGATAATATTTAATAAGGCATCTGTCTTACAAAGGCAGATGCCGGAAAAAAGGTAAGGAGAAAAATAAACCCATGAAAGAAAACTATATTTATCCAGCAATTTTTAGTAAAGGAGAAGAGGGAGAAACAGAAATTCGTTTTGTTGATTTTCCAGATATACTTACATATAGTGAAACAGATGATATAGATGATGTTGTGAGAACGGCACAGGATATACTAGCTTTAACCATTATGGATTATGAAGCAGAGAAAAGAGAACTTCCTAAGCCATCGTCAGATATAAAAGGAGCAGCATATATTCATATATGGATGCCGTATTTTAGAAATAATATAAAGGAAATTTATGTAAAGAAAACGGTAACAATTCCTCAGTGGCTGGATATCTTAGCAAAAGGTAAAAAAGTCAATTTCTCGGCTGCTATGGTTCGGGGAATTAAGGAAGAACTAGGGATTGAAAATAGATAAATATGTATTAAGTTATTAAAAAGGAGGGACAGCAGTGAAAAATTTATGTATGCTTGCTAAAATTATTGCAAAAATTATCGTAAGATAGTATTTGTATCCGGGGGTACAGAGAAGAAGCTTTGTTGTTGGATAGTTTATATCTAAATTTATCCTATATTTATGATTGTATTTAAAAATGAGAGGAGTCTTTATTATGTTAGGTAAGTTAGAAGTAGCTGCACGTATTATTGTTGCTGTAAGTGATATTCTTCGGGGATCTTTTTAATGTGTTTAATGAGAGGTGATTGGTTATGAGAAGAACAAGATCAGACTGTACTGTAGGAACATTTGAAAAAAAACATGGATTACCACCAGGAACTATTCGTAATAAAAATGGAAGAGACACAAGAAGTGATAAAAAAATTGGAACAATCCGAAAAGAAAGTCGCTAATATGTATCAGCTTAAGAGCAACCAGAGAAGATGTCGTATCATCTCCGGCTGCTTTTTTTATTTTACTTCGAACATTCCAAAACCCTCAGAATTCTTGGAACCAAGGCCGGTATAATACAAAAAGTCGAGAATATCGGAAGGCGCTTGTAATTGATAAGTGCCTTTCCAGCCATTAATATAAGTATGATTTTTAAATAATGTTACATATTTGTCTCGACTGCTTACACATATAGTCGAGAACTTTATATATGGAACAGAATTGTTATGATAAAGAGAATAATACTTTCGCTGCAGATTATCATTAAGCCAGGTTTCATAATGGTCTTCGAGAGGATTATGATAAATAGTTTTATTCCCTTCGGGAGTAGAAACTGTGTGGTATAAGACAATTGGAGAAAGCATACGAACTTGTATGCGATTGCTTGTTATCTTATAAGAATCCGTATTTATATCTGTAATATGAATATTGGTGCCTCCAAGATGAAAAAGAGTATTAGAATATAAGCCATCAAGGAAAGCTTCGCTGAAACGAAAGTCTGCACTGCGAACTTCAAAAGTAACCGCACCAAAAAAACGAATTTCTTTTCGTTGTCTATTTACGTGGTATGTTCCGTTCAATGGACCAAAAGTAAAAAGTTTAAAAGAACTTCCGGATGTACGATAGCCTTGTTCATGTAAAAATTGACTGTAGTTTTTATTGCTGGAAATAACAGAATAAATAAAGCCTTGTAATATGTGGTGGTGTGCTAAAGGTAAAGTAAGGACACCTTCAGGTTCAAAAGTGAGGTAAAAACGCATAACAATCCTCCAGATTTATTATATAAATTTATCAAACTATACTATATTATAAATAAAAAGTTTGGATTTGCCAAGAAAATGAGATAAAATAAAATTATAAATAAGAGGGAGGGAAAGAGAATGAGCAATTCAAAATACGCACTGGCAATGTATGATGTCAGAGGAAAACAAGAATACATATTCAAGACAAATAAGTTAAAAGAAATTGTCGGAGGATCCTGTATTATCAGAGATTGTTTTAAAGAATACTTATTCCCGTCGGCAGAAGAATATATGAGACGTAAGGCGAAGAAGGAGGGAATACCATTATCTGATGATGCAGTCTGTGGGATTTATAACTATAATGATTCGGAAAACGAACCAGAATATATTAGTGAAATAAATAAAGGGAAAGAGTTTTCACAGAAGGCATTTGAGCGTATGATGCAGGATGAAAAGTGTGCTGCAAGATATGCAGGTGAAGTTGTATATGAAGGGGGAGGTAATTTCTTTGTATTATATAAAGACAAGGAAACCTGTATAGAGATTAATAAGATTTTTACAAGAAAGTTATTAAAAGAGTTGTATACGTTAAAGGTGCTGTGTACTTATATTGAATTGGAAAATGGTTTAGTAAATTTTATAGAAGATCGGAAAAAATTATATGAAAAGCATCGAATCAGTGAAGCGGAAGAGAGCGTGATTTGTCCGGTAAACACACTGCCGTTTGTTCAGGTGGACGAGGTAACTTCGCTTCCATTAACAAAATATAATGAAAATACGAGGAAAAAAGTAAGTACAGAAGCAGAAGCTAAGCTGGCCAAACATTTAGATGTTTATAATGAGAAGTATGGAGAGAAAGATTTAGATAAACTGGTAACCAGAAAAGGTGAGGAAAGTCTTCTTGCAGTGGTTTATATTGATGGAAATAATATGGGAGCGAAAGTGCAGAATGTTTTAGGAAGAGAAACATCCTATGATCAATGCGTAAAAAAACTACGTGAAACATCTGAATTTATTCAGAAAAATTATGTAGAGGACCGTATAAAAGATATAGACCAGATGTTGGAAGAAAAAGCAAAGAAAGGGAAGAAAAAAGCAGGAAAGCGATTAGTGGTATTTGCAGGAGATGAAATTAATTTAATCTGTAATGCAAGAGATGCTTATGATATAGCAAAAACATATTTAAAAGGGCTTCATCAGGTAAGCTGGAAAGATAGTACCGAGCCATGCAGCGCCTGCGCAGGAATTGCTATTTTTCACAGCCATGCACCATATGCTCAAGCTTATAAAATAGCAGAAGAATGTTGTGAATCTGGAAAAACACGAATGAAAAAGCTCGAAAAAGCTCGTGAAAAGGAAGGAAAAAGTAAAGAAGTCTGCTATATTGATGTTCATTATTGTCAAAAAGGAATCGGGATGAGCTTAGATGATATTCGTGAAAAAGAAGTAGGTGGGTTAATAAGTAAACCATGGCTTTTAGATATGGAAGATGAGAAAAATACAACAAGTAAAATGCCAGAAGATATTACGATAATGGAAATAGAAAAAGTTGTAGAAGCACTTCAGATGATAGAAAGTCGTACAAATGTAAAAGATTTGGCGGTAGCTGCTAAATTGTCTGAGGGCGCATTTAATCTTGAAATGCGAAGAATTTATGCACATCAGTCTGATGAAGATATCAAACGTAGAATGAAAGAAATATTTGTACAGGAAGACAGAGAGGAATTTGGACAAAAATATAAGAAATACCGGAAAATGATTTACGATATTGTGATAGTTTATGATTTGTGGTTTCGCAAAGAAGAGGGGGAAGAAAAATATGGTAACAATTCAAAATAGTTTGAAGATTACGTTAAAGTCTGATCTATGTGCAGGTTCCGGTTTTTCTTATGCAGGACTTATTGATAGTGATATTTCGTACGATAAATACGGGGTTCCATTTATTTCAGGAAGGCGTTTAAAAGGATGTATGAAAGAATCTGCCTACATGATTAAAACAGATCAAGCACAGATAAAAAGAATTTTTGGTGTATCAGGAGATAATGGCAGCTATGGAGTGATAATAGGGAACGCATTTCCGGTCGGATGGAAGAAAAAAGAAAAAGCAATAGAGACTTTAAAAGAAAAGACATTTGGTGCAGCAGAATATTTAGGTGCGCAGGAGCTGCTAGATCAGTTTACGATGGTGCAGGCGCAGACACAAATAGGAGAATCAGGTGTAGCGCAGGATGGATCTTTACGATTTACAAGAGTTGTAAGACAAAATAATTTTGCACAAAAAGAAAAGGCACTCGTATTTGAAGCACCGATTAGCTATACTTGTAGAAAAGAAGAAAGAGAAGTATTAGAAAATGTACTTTTGCGCATTATGAAAGCTACAAGACATATTGGAATGAAGAGAAATCGAGGACTTGGAAACATACAAATAGAGATGGGAGAAGGCCGGGAACTTTATTCTAAGACAGAAATAAAGGGATTGGATACTGTTGCGGGAGAAGAAGGAAAAGTAAAGATTCAGTATGTGATTCAAAATCATGAACCGTTAAAAATGAGTGCAAATGATATTCGGGGGTCTGTAACTTATATCAGTGGTGCGAGTGTACTTGGCGCAATCGCTGCACAGTATTTGAAAACAGGAACAGCAGAGGATGAGGCATTTCAGGCTCTGTTTTTAGATGGGCAGGTTTGTTATTCTGATTTGATGCCGGTCTGTAAAAAGGGAGAAGAGTATCTTATTTGTTATCCTGCGCCACAGTATATCAATCGTCTAAAGAAAACAAAAAAACTGGTGAACATTATTTGCAATGATGAAAAAGAACAGGAAAAAAGATATAAAGAAGATATTTCTTATTGCTCAGACAATGGAAATCAGCCCAAAAAACTAAAAGGAAAATATGTAGCATGTAGGAATGGGAAATATGCCGTACATGAAGTAGAGATGGAGATGGTCTATCATCATAATACAACAGAAAAAAGTAAAGATAGACCTAATGGTTTACTGTATTCAGAGGAAGTCATTGAGTCAGGACAATTATTTGGTGGAACAATTCTGACAGAAAAGAAATGGCTTAATGTAGTGCTTGAGTTACTGTCTCAAACCGACCTGCGTTTTGGAAAGTCGAAAAGTGTACAGTATGGTCACTGTTATATTGTAGGGGATGTGGAAGTAACAGCAGCAAAATCAAAAACTAAGCAGGAGATATTTTCTAAAGGAGATTCAATTATGGTGACACTTCGGAGTGATGCTGTATTTATGGATGAGGAAGGAAATTATACAGTATATCATGAAAAGGTGCGACAGGAGATTGCAAAATATCTTGGAATTACCGACACAAGGCTAAAGACGAGTGGAGGTTACACAGGGGATTATATTCAGACAAAAGTATTAAATGGATATCATGCGAAATGGAATTTAAAAAAACAATCTGTTCCGGCAATTGCAGCAGGAAGTGCTTTTAGTTTTGTGTTGGAAACGGATTTAAAGGAATATCCAGAATATATAGGTGAACGAAATATAGAAGGTCTTGGAAGAATCTCCATAGCAAATATAAAAGATTGCTGTTATTGTATTGATGAATTAGACACTCAGGAGCTGACAAACAAAATACTGCATTTGGATAAAAAAGAACAAATACAGCAGGTAAGAGCTGAGCTTGATGAGTTAGAGCCACAACTTAAAGTAATTCTTCAGGAAAAATTATATAAAAGAATGCAGAAAAACTGGTACGAAAACATACAGCAAGATAAAAAAGAGAAACATCTTAAAATTTCTGCGGCTACATTAGGGCGCGTGAAATTAATGCTTATGGAAGCGGTAAATGAATGTAGAGGAGAAGCTAATGAGGCAGAAAGAATATATTTCAATCTGAAAGAAAGGATTCAGTCTGTTAAAAGAGAAGAAGTGCGTGATGAATTGACAGACTTTTTGTCAAAATTATTTGGGAAAAAGGTATTTAGAGAGTTAGAAAAAGAAGAGGAAAAATCAGACTTGAAGATAAGTGTAGTAAAAAGCCTGATACAAGACAACAAAGGAAATGTGTATAAAGAATATACAGATTTATGTGATTGGTATGGAGAAGAAACAGCTCGGAATCTGGCATATGAACTCTGGCACTATTGTTTACAGGAGCAGCTTGTTTTACAGAAGTATTTAATGAAAGAGAAGGAAATGACGGAGGTTTAATAATGGGGGAGATAAAGAAAAAGGTATATTATCGTTACAAATTTAAAATTACCTCTGCAATGAATATTGGGAATGGACAAAATGAAGTAACGGATAATGATTTGATAAAAGACGGAAGTGGAACACCATATATTCCGGGAAGTACAATAACAGGAATTTTTCGAAGTGTATTACCGAAAGAATATCAGTCTTTATTTGGAACAGTAAAGAATCTGGAAACCGATACAGATAAGAACGGACAACCAGAAATAGAAGCCAGTCAGGTTATTTTATATGATGCAAAAATCAAGAAAAAAGATTATAAAATATCAGTAAGAGATAGTGTTGCTTTGGATGAGTATAAAACAGCGCTGGCAGGTGCGAAATTTGATTTTGAAGTGTTGGAACCGGGTATTGAGTTAGAAACCTGGTTAGAGCAGGATATCAAGGATGAAGCTGGAGATATACCGCAAGAAAGAGAAGTTGGGTATCTAATCGCACAGCAGTGGAAAAGGGGACACATTCACTTTGGTTCTAAAGCTTCACGTGGACTGGGACAGACAAAGCTTTGTAAAGTACAAAGAGCAGAGTTTATATGGGACGAAGCCGGAATAGACCAGTGGCTGGATTTTGATATGTATAGTGAGAACGGATGGGTGGAGCAAAGTATAGAGCAATTTGCTGCATCTCAGGAACAGAACAAAGGTCTTCTTGAAATCATTCTTTCCCTGAAACAAGAAGGTGGAATCTCTATTCGACGTTATACAACAACAGTACAACGAGAAGGTGGAAATAGAGAACCAGACTATAAACAGATGTCTTATATACGTGGTAAAAACAACAAAGAGATTCCGGTTATTCCGGGAACTTCCTGGGCAGGAGCATTTCGCCATCATATCAATCGAATCACAGAAAATAAATTCGAACAATACTTTGGTTCAACTAGTCATAAATCGCAAATTTATTTTAGTGAAAGTGAGATTAAAGGCGCAGTAGAAAAAGTATTAACGCATAATGCTATTGATCGTTTTACAGGAGGAATCATTGATAGAGCATTATATACAGAGAAAACCTGGTTTAATGGAAAAACAAAATTAAAAATTCAACTGGATGCAAGAAAGAAGGCTTTTAACAGGGAAAATAATGAAAAGACGATAGAGAAAGAATTTTATGCAGCTTTATCGGCAGCTATATTGGATTTACACTTAGGAATACTTTCTGTCGGTGGGTTAACATCCATTGGAAGAGGAATATTTTCTATTGAAAAAATACAGATCAATGGAGAAGAAATTCCGGTTACACAGGAAGCAGAGGAAATACCACATATGTACCAGCAACTGATACAGAAGATGATGGAAGGAGGACATGCATAATGAACTTGGATGAAATAAAAATCAAAACGGAAGTTCGGAAAATAAATAAGGGGTATTTATATGCCGCCTTCACAGATAAGATATGCATTTTAAAATGGCCGTTATCCATTCAAGATGAAGAAATGCTGGAACAATCTTTTCAAAAAATGATGGAATGCCGTATATTTAACGAACAGATGGAATACCGCATAATTCGTTCAACAATCAAGAGAGAATGGAAAAGCCGTTTTATTGAAGATCAGACAGCAGAAGAAGATACGGAACAATACTATACAGAAAGACAATATTTAGATATTGATTCTACCAGAACAAAGGCAACAGAAGAAGGTTTACAATTCACAACAACGGGAGGAGGAAGATTTATTCTGCCAATAACGTATAGTAAGAAGCCTTCGGATATCAAAATTAAAATAAGAAATTATATTGGCTATTATGAAGAAACAGGTCAGGCATATGTAAGAGACTGGCGGATATGCGGATTTGAAACGGTAGGAGAAGTTTAAGGGGGAAGGAAAATGACCAAAAAAAATATGTATAAAAAGTCAGATAGAACTTTTGTAAATCCTTATAATTTTGTGTCGATTGATCGAAAAAAAATAAAACAAGAAAATATAGAAGAAACATACAAAGATAAAGAAGAACTTCATACAGGATATTTAGATTGTGTATTGGTTGCAAAAACGCCTCTGGCGATACCAGATTTACCAGAGGGGGAAGAGTCTGGCGGAGAAAGTAAGCATGATTTTTTTTCAATAAACGGGAATGATCAAAAAAATCCTATGATACCGGGGAGCAGTCTTCGAGGGATGATTCGTTCAGTATACGAAACAATAACAGAGTCCTGTTTATCGACGATGAAACCAGATACGCATTTGTTTTCAAGGGCAGGTGCAGAACAACATTATAAACCAGGGATTTTGAAAGAAAAAGATGGTGAGTGGAAATTATATAAAGTAAAAGAAATTGATGCTCCTCCTGCGGCAACTACTGCTGCGGCAATCGTTCCGAAATTATATAAAGTAGAAAAAATTTATAAGGTTCCTGATAAAAATGCTTATAAAAAAGGAAAAAAAATCAAAGTAAAAATGGAGTTATCATATAGAACCGAAATAGAAAATGGAGTTAGATGCCTTGTCGCGGATGACAATACAAAGTTTCGTATGGGGGATTCGGTAGAAACTGAAATAGAGTCTGGAATGTATGTATCCAAATTATCACTTGTTAATGAATCAGATCAATATGTATATGTAGGGGAAGCTTTTTCAAATAAAAGATTTGAAAGGGTATTTGAAATAGGTAAAGAAATCGGTGATTTAAGAGAAAATGCTGTAAAAACTGCAATGCAGCTTTTGGAGGAAACTTTAAAAGTTTATAGGAATACGGCAATTAATAAAATGTATCCTGATGAGCATACAGGATACGCTGATTATGAATATGCCAAAAAGGAAAAGAAAGTAATTCCTATATGGTATCAAAAAGATCAGAAGACAAAGAAAGTAAAGTTATCTATGGCATGCATAGGACGGATTGGATATTATACAACGCTTGATGATTTAGTAAAGAAAAAAGTTCCTTGTCAAAATAGAAAAAAGTTATGCAGTGCCTGCAATTTATTTGGTATGGCCAGAGAAGAGGCAGTAGGAGGAAGAGTAAGAATTACAGATGCCAGAGCAAAAGGGGAAGTTAAATGGCAAAAAAATGTTAAGTTAAAAACATTAGCTACGCCAAGATATTCATATTGGCCTTTTTATGCAAAAACAAACTCTTTTAAATATCCTACAGACTATGAAAGTCCAGAAGTCGAGATAAGAGGAAGAAAATATTACTGGCATATTCCGGAAGCCGCACATAATAAAAATATTTATAGAGATTTAAGGAAAGAAGAAAATATAAATCAAAATATGCAAAGTGGATATTTTGATTTGGCAGATACTGGAAGCAAATTTGAATTTAGAATTTATTATAATGAAATAACAACAGTACAGTTAGATGAATTAAAATGGACATTATGTTTAGGAGAAAATCGATTAAATGGAAATTCATGTCACAAATTAGGGAGAGGGAAACCGTTAGGATTAGGAAGTGTGAAAGTCTGTATTATTAATCAGACAGAAAGAAAATTGTCTCCGGAATATCATTTGGAGATAGAAAATAATTTAGAAAAATTAGGGGGAATGTTACATAAACAATATAAATCGGTAAAAGAAATACAACGCATTTCTGATTTCAATATTATGGAAAATAAAAAAGTCGAATATCCAATGATTTTATGTCCTGAAAGCATGCAGGAAAGCGATAGAGTTAAAAAGAATGACTTAGCATCACATAATTGGTTTTCGGAAAACAAATCTCCAAAAAATAAAAAAGAAAATAAGGTTCAATGTCTTCCTGGAATTTTGTCGGAAGATCCAGCTTTATATTATTATGAATATATGGATACGTCTAAATTAAATTCAAACAGGAGCAATACAACACAAAAGGAAAAAAACAGAAGATGATAAGAAGGGCATCGGGAACTGTGTCGATGCCCTTTTTTGGAGCGTGCCAATAGGTAGTGTTAAGTACTTCTCACACTATATAAAACATGAGAAAAAATAATAATGTTGATAAATGTAAAAAAAGTCCGTCGACCTCTAATTCTGCATGAACAGTGCGTTTTGGACAGATTATTTAAACAGTATTTCATCAAAAAAGCATAAAAATTATGAAAAATGACTTAAAAAGTCTGTCGACATATTTACATAATTAACCAAAGGTAAAAAACGTAGAAAATAAGCAGAGTTTAAGAAGAATAAGCATTGGAGGTCGACAGACTTTTTTGCAAAAAATGGGTTGAAAATGGAAGAAAAAAGAGATATTATAATAACAAGAGCTGATAAAAACAGTTGGATTACATTACCTATGAGGGATTGAGACTTATAATCTTTATCACCATTTAATTCTACAAATCTCGGATTACATTACCTATGAGGGATTGAGACATTTGTTTCAATATAACTGCAGTCTGGTCCAAGATGGATTACATTACCTATGAGGGATTGAGACTTTTCACGACAGCTTTTCATTAATGTATCATGATTGATGGATTACATTACCTATGAGGGATTGAGACGAAAGATTTCTTATATACTCACTAATGCGTTCTAACGCGGATTACATTACCTATGAGGGATTGAGACGTTAAGTTAACAAGTTCCTTAATTTTTGTTGTTGCCGGATTACATTACCTATGAGGGATTGAGACCGTATATGCTGTGTCTTTATCGATATGTTGGATTAAAGAATCTGGGATTACATTACCTATGAGGGATTGAGACATTTTTAATAAATAATCTTGTGCTACTCATAATGGGATTACATTACCTATGAGGGATTGAGACTTAACAAATAATATTGTACTTGACATACCGTACCTCCGGATTACATTACCTATGAGGGATTGAGACGTCACTTTCCTCCTTAAAAGGTAAAAAATTTAATTACCGGATTACATTACCTATGAGGGATTGAGACTTTTTTATATACCAAGTTTCCGTTTTCGTCAAATTTCGGATTACATTACCTATGAGGGATTGAGACTAATAAACTGCAACATATAGTTGCTTCAAGATTACGAGTTTCTTTGTGGATTACATTACCTATGAGGGATTGAGACAACATGGTTTAATATATTCAAGATCTATCGTGTTTTGGATTACATTACCTATGAGGGATTGAGACGAGACGTTCATAAAGACCGTCTGTATTGCTGACACCATGGATTACATTACCTATGAGGGATTGAGACATTTTAGATGTGAGGGGAAGTGTTGGGTCTATTGAAAGATGGGATTACATTACCTATGAGGGATTGAGACAGAAGACTTTTGGTCTTCTAACCCCCTTCCATCTATCGGATTACATTACCTATGAGGGATTGAGACAAATCTATCCAGGCTTATATGTCCATGTGGAGATATAAATGGATTACATTACCTATGAGGGATTGAGACAATAAAGTTTCTGTTATCTTTAGATTCTGTGAAACTTTCAAGGGATTACATTACCTATGAGGGATTGAGACTTCCAGAGTTCCACCTAGAGCAAAGAAAGTACAAATTTGTGCAGCTTCGGATTACATTACCTATGAGAGATTGAGACACAACAGCTGCAGCATATTTAACGAGGTCTTTTGAATAGTTACTGGATTACATTACCTATGAGAGATTGAGACATTCCTCCTTATGAAAGTTTTATTATCATTGATTTACGGATTACATTACCTATGAGGGATTGAGACGTTTCGTAAATGCCTTCTTCACTTACTACTAACATTTGCTGGATTACATTACCTACGAGGGATTGAGACTTATCGTATTCTTCTTTTGGATTTTCAGTAATATTTTGGATTACATTACCTATGAGGGATTGAAACTTCTTCAATTTTCTTTTTTTAAGAACTATAATTAAATATAGACATAAGATATGAAAGATGGTGGGATTGTGACAGAAATTAGTCTGGAGGCTATTTTTGATGCAGAAAATTTGCAGAGAGCTTTTGAATCTTTTGAAGGAAAAAGAGATAGCTGTGGAGCAGATGGTGTCATGGTATCAGATTTGCCGGAATACTGGAATGCAAATCAGGTGGTGATTAAGGATACGATTTACAGTGGGAATTATAGTCCGGGGATTGTAAAACAACGAGAAATCGTTTCTAAGATTGGAAAACATAGAATCATTTCTCAGATAAATACGATAGACAGATTTCTATTGAGAGCAATGGCGCAAGTTATATCAGGAAGGCTGGATTCAGAGTTTTCAGAATATTCTTATGCATATCGAGAGAATAAAGGAACACTTGCGGCAGCAGAGCATGCGGCTTTTTGTATGCAGGAAGGGAAAAGGTGGAGTGCAGAATTGGATATTCAACATTTTTTTGACTGCATTCCCCATGATCGGCTGATAAAGAAGCTTAGAAGATATGTGAAAGATGAAAAAGTAATGAATCTGATTCTTTCTTTTTTACATTGTACGATTGAGGATGATTATCGCATTTCACAAAAAACATTAGGAATAGTGCAGGGGTCCCCGTTAAGTCCGGTACTTAGTAACTTATATTTGAATGATTTAGACCAGTACATGGAGAATAAAGGATATTCTTTTTGCAGATTTGGGGATAACATTAATACATATACCACTTCTTATGAAGAAGCCTGGCAGCAATTACAAGAAGTAAAAAATTATTTAGAGGAGAAGGAAGAACTTCTTATTAATGAAGGAAGAACTGGGGTTTTTAAGGGGATTAATCGAAGGCTTCTTGGGTTTGTATTTGAAGAAAAAAGTGGAAAAGTAGTTGTAAAGCGGGCAAAGAATGCAGAAAAAACGGTATTTCGGAGGTGGTATACTACAGGAATACAAAAAATTGATAGAAATTATCATTTGATAAATGATGGGATTCTGACAAGACAGGATTATAATATATTATTTGAGAATAAAGAAAGGAAGAAGTACATTCCAGTAGAGACAATGGATTCGCTGTATATATATTCCAATACGATATTTACCAGTGAATTTTTTTCTTTTGCGAATAAAAAAGGAGTTAACATTGCATTTTTTGATAAATTTGGAGAAAAAATCGGGAGTTTTGTTCCGCAAAATTGCAGAAAAAATATGAAAACACAAATAAAACAGATGCAAATTTATCAAGATACAAAGGAGAGGCTTGCAATTGCAAGAAAGCTCGAAATTGCCAGTATTGCAAATCTGCGAGCGAATCTTCGCTATTATGGAAGAAGAAAAGAATCACAAATTCTTACACAGGCAGTAGAACAGATGTCTGATTATGTGAAGAAACTAAATGAGGCGCAGGATGTAAATGGATTAATGTTAATTGAAGCACAGGCAAGACAGAAATATTATCAGTGTTTTAATGAAATTTTGGATAGCCAGGAATTTGTTTTTACAAAAAGAACCAGACGTCCGCCAAAGGATTCATTAAATTCGATGATAAGTTTCGGAAATACGATGCTTTATCAAAGGATTGCGAATGAAATTAATCGGACTTCTCTGGATATTCGAATTGGATTTGTTCATGCGGCAGGATTTCGACCAGAAAGTTTGAATTTGGATATTGCAGATTTATTTAAACCAATTCTTGTGGATCGCACGATATTTACGCTTGTAAATCGAAAAATGATTCACGCGGTTGATTTTATTGAAGTAGAACAGGAAGGGATCTTTATTTCAGGAGAAGGGAAAAGACTTTTTATTCGAGAATTTGAAAGAAAACTTTATCAGACGATTCTTGTTGAAGGACAACAGAGAACCTATGATTATATAATAAAAAGAGAAATACAAAAAATAAAAAAATATGTAGAGCAAGGCGAAAAGTATGTTCCGTATAAATATATATAGCGATAAAATGATAAACAGGTAGAAAAATGTTTGTAATTCTTGTATACGATATTAATATAAAACGTAATAAAAAAGTGTTAAAAATATGTAGACGATATCTGAATCATGTGCAAAAGTCTGTTTTTGAGGGAGTTATAACAGAAGCAAAGCTCAATCATTTAAAAGAAGAAATCAAAACAGTCATCTGTAAAGAAGAGGATAGTGTGGCTATTTATGAATTTGAAACATTAAAATATAGTTCTAAAGAAGTGATTGGATTAAATGAATTAGGAGATAATATTCTATGAATTTTATTAATTTATCAAACCATCCCTCTAGTGGCTGGGGAGAAGAACAAAAACAGGCAGCAAAACAATGGGGAACAATTATTGATTATCCTTTTCCTGAAGTAGATGCACAAAGTTCTACTCAGAATATCAAAGAATTAGCAGAGACAATAGTTATAAGTGTTTTAAAAAAGAATCCATCGGCTATTATGTGTCAGGGAGAAATGACACTTACGTATCAGCTTGTAAAACTTTTTAAAGAAAAGGGGCTTACCGTACTTGCAGCATGTAGTGAGAGAAAGATAAGCGAAACAATATTGCCGGATGGAACGTATCAGAAAAAAGCTGTTTTTCAGTTTGTAAAATTTCGTGAGTATTGATATGAGTATTGATATAAGAGGTGAAAAGAATTATGAAAAATGTACTGTTATTGTGTATGAGTGCAATTAAAGAAGAGGGAATAAAGGAAAATCAATACGTATATACGTTGGGTGATGGAAAAAAGCAGGATGAAGTATGGGGTTTTGTAACAAATGAAGCACCGATGCGATATGTAATGAAGATGGTTTTTCCGAATAAATTAGATAGAATTGTTATTATTTGTTCGGACGAAGTGTCTAATCGAAAGATTGAGATTAGCAAGTGTAATGAAAGTGGTAAAGAAGTAGGAAATCAAAGAAGGGATAGTTTTCAGGAGAAAATCCAAAAATTATTTTTTGGTAAAAAAGAGTTTAAGCTTGTAGATTATTATAAAAAGCTTGTGGAATTAGAGACAGCGGATTATGATTACGTGCCAGAATATAAAGAAATACCAATCTCGGATAATCCGGAAGATACCGAGGTAGCAGAAGCAGTAATTAATGCAGTGAATAATGTAATGGAATTTCCAGATAAAGATAATGATATTCATCTATATATTGATTATAATGGCGGTCCGCGTTATGTGGCATTTATGCAGGTTGTTTTGGCTCAGTTTTTAAAGACCAGAAATGTTCAGTTAGAACAGATTATAACGATGAATTTTGGCAATAAACAAAATGGCAAAGTACCGATTCAGAATTTGTTGTCTATATTTGACAGTACGAATTTAATTGGAAGTATTAATGAATATATTAATTATGGACGGATTAAAGGTTTAAAAGAGTATTTTAAAAAAGCTCAAAATAAAGAAATAAATAAGTTGTTAGATGT
>OGJY01001543.1_pt1 | contig 26558 bp, 23 predicted proteins | sample 1572231 | NCBI WGS metagenome assembly OGJY01 (sample SAMEA2582121, study PRJEB24529) | metagenome | biome: Human gut stool | place: China | collected 2011
CAATTAGGAATTGACCAAAAATTTCTAATTTTGATATACCTAATGATAGTAATACCGCTATTTCTTTTTTTCTAGCATTCATCCATAAGAATAATAATAATGAAACTACAACTCCTGCAAATATTAATGAGCCAACAAATAATTTATTTGAAATTGAGTAGATACCTGATATAGATTGTTGTAATGCAGGGTAATTAGGAGTGTCCCAAAGTTTGTGTAAACCTTCAAACTGATGTAAGATAACATTACTCAGTTTGGAGGTTTTTATTATGGCAAGAAGAAAAAGTGATTCACCACAAAAAGCAGCAATGCGCACCAGTTATGAGGATATGGACATTGCAATACCCAGGGACCGCAAAGGGGAGTATGAACCGCAGCTGATACCAAAATATCAGAATACGGTCACTCAGGACATGGAAGAAAAGATCATATCTATGTATGCAAATGGATGCGATCCACTATCACGTCCGCAGTGAAGGATTCAACCGGCAGCTGCGTAAGGTCACCAAAAGCAGGACTGTATTTCCAAGTGGTGACAGCCTCTTAAAAATGCTCTATCTGGCTACCATGGACATCACTAAAAAATGGACCGGACGCCGCAGGGACTGGTCCCAGATACGAGCCCAGCTGGAAATCTACTTTGAAGAACGGCTGGAAAAAGCAGAATTCTAGAGATTCTATTTGACATGTGCATTTATACCTGTATAATGCAGATAAGAGCAGAAAACCAAAATCTGGTCTCTGCTCTTAATAACTATCAATAAAATCTTATGTCAGTTTTTTGAGTTTACACAAAACTTGAAACGGTCTCGGGTAATTTGATGAACTTTTAATCAAATTATATTCTCTCCAATTTATATCTAATTTCTCAATATCTTTTATTACACTATCAAGATTCTTATCACCTTTTACAAAGAATGTTGCATCTTGGTATACAGCTGTATCTTCTGTATTACCATAAACTTTAGCAGCTGTATGAACATCAGTGATTAATGTATTTTCGTATAGTTCTTGTGCTGCACTTACTCCACCGCTATTATGCCCATCGAATAGACCTTTAATTTCTACTTCTACTGTTTCGTCTGCACCTTTCTCATTATCAGCATCAAATAAATTAGATTTTATTTTTATCTTATCTCCAACTTTAAGATTATTTTTTTCAGCCAAATCTTTATGCATTAAGATTTTATTTTTATCTTCATTTTCTAAATGCTTTCCTTCTACTAATTTATATGCTCCTGATACAAATTTTGTTTCTTTTGATGAGTCGTTAACTCCGGTTAACATCACTGTTCTTTTAAAATTCTTCGCTCTTTTAGGCGATTGATTCGCAAGAGTCTCTTTAGTTTCAATAATATCATAATCAACTAAATCTGCAACACTGTTTATTCTTTTTACATAGGAGTCTATACTATCTGTTTGAGATATCTTTTTAATATCTTCACCTTTTACATTTCCCCCACCTCTAGGTGTTCCTGGATTTACTTGTCTATTTATCTCCATAGAAAAACTATTTGTTATATTAGCAAATGTTTCTTTTGAAGCTCTGTCCGTAGCATCTTTAATAGATAAACTTATAAGACTTAAAGTTGACATAGCCAAAATGACTAACATAATAATTATTGATTTTAAGCTTTTTCTAGTTACATAAGCAAATGCATTTTTTATCATTATTCAACCTCCAAATTCATTTTATTTACTTTTTTCAACTTTTTACCACTTAGTTCTAAAATGATATCTGCAGAATCTGCTACTTCCTTACTATGTGTTACAACTATTACACATTTATCTCTATCTTTAGCTAATGTCTTTAATATATTAATTATTTCTCTAGCAGTAACACTATCCAGATTACCAGTAGGCTCATCAGCTAGTATTATTGGAGCATCTGATACCAATGCTCTGGCAATAGCTACTCTTTGCTGCTGTCCACCAGATAATTTCATGACATTTCTTTTTATTTGTTTTTTATCTAAGCCCAGTTCAAACAAGATACCTTCATCTGCTGATTTATTCACCAATCTAATATTTTCAATCGGCGATAAATAATCTATTAAATTATAGTTTTGAAATACTAAAGATATATTATTTTTTCTATGATTACTATATCCTTTCTTTTGTATATCTTCATTCTTAAACAATATTTGTCCTGTTTGAGGTTTATCAAGTCCAGCAAGTAAGGAAAGAAGTGTAGATTTTCCTGCTCCTGACTTTCCTACTATCGCATAAAACTTCCCAAGTTCAAATTTTTGATTTACTCCTGACAAAACTTTTTCTTTAGAATTGGCATAACTATATGATACATTCTTTATTTCTAATATTTCCATAATTTTCTCCTAACTTATTTTTGATAATATTTCTTTAGGCTTCTTGATTAATATTAATGAAGAAGCAAATACAACTGATAAAACAATAATACTTATTAATATTAAATAACTTTGTCCAAGTGTTGTAATATTTAACATAAAACTATCATTTATTAAACTTCCACCAGAAATCATTGAGTCCTCTGAGTTAACGATTCCACCTGCAATTACTTTTAGTAATACATTTCCTAAAAATAAGGAAGATATTATACTTGGTATCGATATGAATAATAACTCGAATATAAATTGCATTATAATTTGTATCTTAGATGTTCCAATAGATAAAAATATACCTATTTCATAAATTCTTTCTCTTAACCATAGAATCAAAATCAATGAAAGAACAATAATCCCGCCTAACATAATAGAATAAGTCATTATTTTTATCATATGTTTTATTCCACTCACTGACTCTAAAGACTCTTCAAATGTATTAGAATCTTTTTGAACAAAATACTCTGACTCATCAATCTTAAGCTCTTTCAATTTGTTTAAGGCTAAGTCTGTAGATTCTGCGCTACTAGAATACATTAAAATTTTATTTGCAATTTTGTTATTTTCTGATTTATTTAATATCTCTTGGCTTGTTGAATAATCTACAAACACCATATTTTCACTAAAATCAGAAGATAATCCTGTATATGTTTCTTGTTTTTTACCAGAAAAGATTCCTATAATTTTAAATTTATGACTTTTTATTTTTCCACTTTCTTCAATGTCAAGTAATTCAAGATTAACTTCATCATCTAATTTTAGATTATTTTGTTTAGCAAATTCTTCATGAACAATAATTGAATTCTTATCATTTTCTTCTATATTTTTTCCTTCTTTAATTGTAAACACTCTACTGCTAAACAAAATATTTCTTTTAGTATTATTTGTAGCTTCGAATGAAACAACATTCTTAAATTCGTCAGATAAATCTTCTCTATTTATTCTTTGTTCTCCGCTAACTACTTTAGCATCTTTTAGCTTTGCTAATCCATCATATTGCATTATTATTTCTTCAACTTCTTTTAATTTTTCAATATCTTTAAATTCATTAACATTAAAATAGTTACCATCTTTTTTTGTTATTGATATTGAAGAATTAGAACTTTCATATAAAGCCTTTTCTATTTCATCGCTTGATTTCATTATTGTTAAACAAGAATACAAGCAAGAAAGAACTATAGTTAATATGATAAAAATTATTAAAGTTCTATTTCTCTTTCTTGTAATATATGCTATAGCATTTTTTATCACTTTACTAACTACTCCTTTCTATTTTTTAGTATTTCATAACTGCTTTCAATAACATTCTACATAGCTTTTATGAAACGTTTATGAAATATAATTTTTTATTTTTCCAAACTATTGTATAATAATATAAGCATTATGTTTAAAATTGTTCTTACACGATTAGTATATGAGTAAGCACAGTAAGTGTACGGACACTTACGAAAAAATTGATGAAGCAGCCCTCTGGGATATGCTTCTTTTTTCAAATAAAAAGACGATAGTTTTTCTATCGCCTTTAATAACCTATTAATGAATCAATCCAAGCTAATACAGCTTAATTTCAACATCTATATGCTTATCGACATCAAGTTTGGACAATAACACTACCGTCTCTACATGGTCACAAAAAGGGAACATATCAAATGGTCTGCACTCCAAAACCTTATATCCACCTTTCATAAGCATATCAACATCCCTTTTCTGAGTATCTGGATTGCACGATACATATACAACTCTTTCTGGCTTAATCTTAAGTACCGACTCAAGAAATTCCTGACTGCTGCCACTTCTTGGAGGATCCATTATAACAACATCAGCCCTCTTATGTGTGGCATATTCAACAAGAAACTTTCCAGCATCATCATTCACAAATCTAATATTCTTTATATTGTTAATCTTAGCGTTGACCTCTGCATCTTTTACCGCATCTGCATTTAACTCAACCCCTATAACCTGTCCTGCCTTGGCAGAAGCTGCTATTCCTATTGTTCCTATTCCACAATAAGCGTCAATAACTGTATCCTTCTTAGTTATTCCAGCCATATTTATCGCCGCCTTGTATAACTTTTCTGTCTGCTGGTGGTTAATCTGATAGAAAGATGATGGGCTTATTCTAAATCTGTAGCCACATAACACATCTTCAATATATCCCTTGCCTGTAAGCACTATATTTCTTGGTCCTAACACCATACTTGTATTGTATTTATTAACATTCTGTACGATTGTATTAATCTCTGGGTGCTTCTCTTTTAATGCTTTAAGAAAATGTGTCTTAGACGGAAATGCAACATCAGCCGTCACAATAACAAGCATAATCTCCTTAGTTGAAAAGCCTTTTCTTAAAAGAATATGCCTTATAAAACCAGTTCCCTTATCTTCATTATATGGCTTGTATTTAAACGACTTAAATAAATCTCTTAATGTAGCTATAATGCTGCTGCACTGTGAATCTTCAAGCAGGCAGTCAGATACAGGTACTATATTGTGGCTGTTCTCTTCATATGTTCCCGTTATAATATTGCCATTCTTATCTTCCCCGACAACAGCGTGAACCTTGTTACGGTAATGCACTGGTCTGTACATTCCTGTTATCTTATCTACTGGACAGATGTCTTTAAAAAGTTTGTCTACATATCCCTGCTTTATCTTTAATTCATTATCGTATTTCATTCCTGCATAGGCACAGCTCCCACATTTTTCTGCACTTTCACAGTTAATTACACGCTTCTTCTCATCATATATATTACTTCCCATAACTTTTATGTTACCTCCCAACATCAAAAGGCTGTCACATATAAAATGCAACAGCCTGTAAATTCTATTATTAATATTACAAATGACAATATTATGCAGTAATCATTATATCAGCAAATATCCATGCATAAAATCAAAATCTGAAATTACATAATTTCACTGTCATCGCCATTGCTGACAATCTTAACCTTGCCTTCATATAACTCTTCTACAGCTATTGAAAGTGGCTTCATATTCTCTGCATTATCGATAAGAGGTGTTCCTATCTGAAGCTTTCTCGCCTCATCTGGTGTTGTAAGCGGCTTTGGCTCATTCTTCTTATCCTTATTATCCTTTTCCTTTTCCTTTTCCTTTGGAGCGTTCTCAGCCTCAATACGAGCCTTTCTAACCTTCTCCTCTATTGTTCTTGCATCAATAATCTCTTTAGCTCTTGCGGCAGTAGCCTTAACAATTGAATAACGGCTCTGTACGATTGGCTGTTCGCCGTCCTCTACCTCACTATTAACAACTGCCATTAATTCTGAATATGATGGATGTAACATTATTATTCTCCTTTCTCATAAGCTTTAAGCTCTTCTTTAATATTATTAATTAAACTCATATTGTTAACTGCTTTTCTCTTCTCACTGTTAACTATAGAATGAATTGCCTCAACACAATCATCCACTTTATCATTGATAACTATATAGTTATAATTCTCTACGCCCTTAGCCTCATCACTGGCTCTTTGCAGTCTTGCCTTTATTGTGGCTTCATCTTCTGTTCCACGTCCTACAAGTCTTCTCTCTAATTCTTCTGCACTTGGTGGCATAATGAATAAAAGAACTGCATCTGGATACATCTTCTTAATATTAAGTGCACCCTGAATCTCGATTTCAAGTATCACATTCTTACCTGCTTCAAGCTGTTCCTCGACATATGCCTTAGGTGTTCCATAATAGTTGCTGACATACTTTGCATACTCAATCAATTCAGAATTATCAATCATACTCTCAAATTCTTCTGTTGATTTAAAGAAATACTCTCTTCCATTCTGTTCACCTTCTCTTGGTGAGCGGGTTGTCGCTGAGATAGATAGAGCATAATCATTATGAAGCTCTAATAATCTCTTAACTACAGTTCCCTTTCCAGCTCCTGAGAAACCTGAAATTACAAGTAATAAACCTTTCTCTTTCATCTCTATTCTCCAATCTGTAAATACCTGTTGGCACGCACACAACATAAGTGTACAAGTTATTATACAGAAATACACCGATTCGTGCAAGCTTTTTTATTCTATATTCTGTATCTGTTCCCTTATTTTTTCTATTTCTGTCTTTAAATCTATAGCTGCATTTGATATTTCTATATTATTCGCCTTAGATAAAGTTGTATTGGCTTCCCTGTTCATCTCCTGTGCTATGAAATCCATCTTTCTTCCAATCCCTCCGTCTTCGTTAAGGCATTTTCTTGCGTGTTCAATATGACTTCTTAATCTTACTGTCTCCTCATCTACGCATACTTTATCAGCATATATAATCACCTCAGAAGCTATCCTGTTCTTATCTATATCAGCATCTGAAAGGATTTCTTCCATCTTGGCTTCTAACTTCTTCTTATAATCTTCTATTATCTGTGGATTTTTTGTTTCAATATAAGAAACAAGCTCCTCCATATGGTCTAACTTTAACAAAAGATCATTCTTTAAGTTCTCACCCTCAATAATTCTTGTATCAGCAAGCCCCTTGCAGGCTTCTTCTATTGCCTCATTAATAAAGTTCCACAATTCTTCTTCATCTTCCTGCGATTCTTCCATTGTGATAACCTCTGGATATCTTGACAAAGCTCCAACAGTAATATCATTTCTTATATTAAAACGCTCCTCCATCTGTCTGAATATATTCATATATTCCCGTGCTATGCTTTCATTAAACTTAAGGCTTACATTGCTCTCTGAATTATCCTCGTATGTAATAAATACATCAATCTTTCCCCTTGATGCATATTTCTTAATTGTATCCCTTATTCTTGCCTCAAATATATTAAGCTTTTTAGGCATCTTTATGCTGTTCTCAAGAAATCTGTGGTTCACCGACTTAATCTCTACTGTTATTTTACGGTTGCCTCTCTCTATCTCGCTTCTTCCAAAGCCAGTCATACTTTTTATCATCAAAGTGTCCTCATTTCATTTATTCATTGTTGATAACATTAAAAAATATTTTAATACTAAATGTAGTTTAATACATCGCTTATTAAACCTCAACTTACATATCAAACTTTTAATTACAACTGCTAATTATATCAATTTTACTTTAACCATACAAGACAACATCTATAAAATGTGCTATCATTTATTCTAAAGTATTAATGGCGTACCAATACGTCAGAATGGAGTATTATGGCATTTGATGGAATTACAATAGCGAATATTGTACACGATTTAAACAACACAATTCTTGGTGGAAGATTATATAAGATTGCAGAGCCAGAAAATGATGAGCTTTTACTTACCATAAAGGCTAATTCTGGACAATACAGGCTTGTATTATCTGCAAATGCTTCACTTCCACTTGCATATATGACTAAAGATAATAAGCCAAGCCCTCAGCTTGCACCTAACTTTGTTATGTTTCTTAGGAAGCACATCAATAACGGACGAATTATATCAATAACACAACCCGCTTTTGAGCGAATAATTGATATTGAAATTGAACATTTAGATGAATTAGGTGACCTCTGCCGTAAACATTTAATCACAGAATTTATGGGCAAACACAGCAATATCATATTATGCGATGACAATAACACAATATTAGACAGTATTAAGCATGTGTCAGCACAGATAAGCTCTGTCAGAGAAGTTCTTCCAGGAAGGGAATATTTTATTCCTAATACATCTAACAAGCACAATCCGATGAATATGGATTTTAATACCTTTAATGAAAATATATTATCACAGCCTAAGACTACTGCCAAAGCCTTAAGCAGTGCTTACACCGGAATAAGCACCTGCATATCAGAGGAAGTCTGCCACAGGGCACATATTGACAGTGCCAAACCAGCCAACTGTCTGTCCAATGCTGAAAGCATAGCTCTATTTGAAGCATTCAAGGCTATTATTGATGATGTGGCAAATGGAAGTTTCAGCCCTAACATCGTATATGATAACGGTGCACCCACAGATTTTGCCGCGATTCCTCTTACTATGTATGATAAATCCGAAAGCTACATCTCAATAAGTGAATGTCTTATCGGTTATTATCACGAAAAAGAAGTAAGAACACGAATTCACCAGAAATCGACTGATATAAGAAGAATAATTACAACTCATCTTGAGCGTTCTTATAAAAAGCTTGATATTCAGGAAAAACAGTTAAAGGATACTGAAAAACGTGACAAATACAGAGTGTATGGAGAGCTAATCAACACATACGGCTACAATATCGAGGCTGGTGCAAAAAGCTTCACAGCTCTTAATTATTACACTAACGAAGAAATCTCTATTCCTTTGGACGATACATTGACACCAATTGAGAATGCGAATAAATATTTTGCACGATACAACAAATTAAAACGTACTTACGAAGCTGGTGTAAGACTTATCGAAGAGATTAAAGATGAGATTATGTATCTTGAATCAATAATAAATGCCCTTGATATTGCAACTACTGAGAATGACCTTAATAATATTAAAGAAGAACTTATCATAACCGGCTATATCAAGAAGAACAGCAAATCCAAAAGCAAGGATAACAAGAACAACAAACCTCTGCACTATATATCATCAGACGGTTTTGATATGTATGTCGGCAAGAATAATCTTCAGAATGATGAACTAACCTTTAAATTTGCTTCTAATAGTGACTGGTGGTTTCATGCCAAGCAGATGCCTGGTTCTCACGTTATAGTTAAGACTAACGGCAAGGAACTGCCCGACAGAACTTTTGAGGAAGCTGCCGCACTTGCAGCCTACTACTCTAAAGGCCGCGACCTTGATAAAGTTGAAGTCGATTATGTATTAAAGAAAGAAGTCAAAAAGCCTGCCGCTGCCAAACCGGGCTTTGTTGTATATTACACTAACTACTCTCTTATAGCCATAGCTGATATTAAAGGCATTAAAGAAGTTACTGGCTGATAAAAAACTGGCTGTCTGAAAGCTTTATATGACTTTATCATATAAATGTTTTCTGGACAGCCAGCTCTTTATTTAATTAACTTAAAGTCCTTAACCCTGTAACAGCTAACACTATAACTCCTATAACATCAGCCACAGCACACAGCATATACATAACTGAAAGCGAAGCCCTGTTTAGTCCTGCCACAATAAGCATAGCAAGACTTAACACAAGCAATGTGCCTGCTATTATATACATACACTTTATATTAATTCTTTCATTAACGACCAATACAATAAATATTATGCCTGTGATTAATGCTACGCTCATTCTTACAAGATACCATACAAATGCAGCTTCTGTTAAATCACACAGCGTATTATCTGTTGTAAGGTATCCAAATAATGATGGCGGATTAAACGCATATATAACGGATGGAATAATAACAATAATACTAAATACAGCTATCTCAATAATCATAAGTTTATTATTATTATTTAATAATATTGCAACGCAGGTTACAATAGTAAATATAATAAGCCACGACCAGTTAAAATAGAATTTACTTCCAATATAATAGTCCTGAATATATCCTGCTACAGTCTGTATATACTCATCTGATGATAACATCACCACTCTTGAAATAACAAGATTTCTAATAACTTCAAGTATAAGAAAACCTGATAATGCAGGGAATATATATATAACAGCATTATTATATGCCATCTTATCATTATATATTTTTAGCTTTGTTATTGTACTGCTCTTAACCATTAAAAGTCCTAATACTGATAACACTATAACAAGAGTATAAGCTATTGGTATTCTGGACATTAATTGTACTGTCTGTATATTACCAATATCCGATTTATTCATATAAAAGCTATTTATAAATATATGAACACCTTTTGAACTTTCTGTTATTCTTGCAAATAACAATAACGCACCGGTTATAAATGCACTTATATTAGCAGCTATTGACAACCTTGATGCCATACTCACCTTTTTGTATACACATACCGCCGCAGTCACAAGTAGTAATATCGTTATTGGAAATATAATCTTATATATGCTCCCAAAACCAGCATAAAAATAATAATTATAAATTGATGTATCAAGCGTACCGCCATCATATACATTACTATTCATTCTGTTAAGTATATTCTGAAATGTATGCTCCCCTACAAAAAATAATAATACAGCCGCATTTATAACCATAATTAACGCAAGGCTCATAAGCCTTATAAAGGTAATTTCACTCTTTTTCATACTTATCCTCACTCTTTAACTCTCCAGAACCAGCAGTATTACTGCCGGCTCTGAAACATTTTACAATATTATGCCTGTACCTTTATAAATGACTTCTTACCCTTCTTAACAACTACTCCATCACCAGCAAAGAATTCTTTATCAAACTTTGCTGTTATATCAGATACCTTTTCACCTGCAACAGAAGCACCGCCCTGTGAGACAACTCTTCTTGCTTCTGACTTAGTAGCTGCAAGACCTGCTGCGTGAATTAACGATACAATATCAATGCTTCCATCTGTAAAGGCATCAGCTTCAAGCTTAACTGCTGCCATATTAGCCGCATCACCTGATGTAAATATAGCCTTAGCTGTTTCTTCTGCCTTCTTAGCTTCTTCCTCACCATGAACCATCTTAGTAAGTTCAAATGCAAGTATTTCCTTAGCTCTATTAAGCTGTGCACCTTCCCACTTATCCATTTCATCAATCTGCTCAAGTGGTAAAAATGTAAGCATACGGATACACTTTAATACATCTGAATCAGCTACATTTCTCCAATACTGGTAGAACTCATATGGAGAAGTCTTTTCTGGATCAAGCCATACAGCACCGCTTACTGTCTTACCCATCTTCTTACCCTCTGAATTAAGAAGAAGTGTGATCGTCATAGCTGAAGCGTCCTTACCAAGCTTCCTTCTGATAAGTTCTGTACCACCAAGCATATTGCTCCACTGGTCATCTCCACCGAACTGAAGATTACAGCCGTATTTCTGGTATAACATATAGAAATCGTAACTCTGCATAATCATATAGTTAAATTCAAGGAATGTAAGACCTCTCTCCATTCTCTGCTTGTAGCACTCAGCTCTTAACATATTATTAACTGAGAAGCACGCACCGACTTCTCTTAAAAGGTCAACATAGTTAAGCTTTAAAAGCCAGTCTGCATTATTTACAAATAAAGCCTTATCATCTGAAAAATCGATGAACTTGCTCATCTGCTTCTTAAAGCACTCACAGTTATGCTCAATCTGCTCTGGTGTAAGCATTTTTCTCATATCTGTCTTGCCTGATGGGTCACCAATCATACCTGTTCCGCCACCGACTAATGCGATTGGCTTATTGCCTGCCATCTGAAGTCTTTTCATAAAGCAGAGTGCCATAAAATGTCCTACATGAAGACTGTCCGCTGTTGGATCAAAACCAATATAGAATGTAGCCTTTCCATTATTAATTAAATTCTTAATTAATTCTTCATCCGTTACCTGTGCAATTAATCCTCTTGCAACTAACTCGTCATAAACTGTCATTTCTGCCATTTCTGTTCTCCTGTTCCTATTACGTTATTATTTGATAAATGATACATAACCCTGTTAATAACAAAAAAGAGCATATCTTTCATCCTTGCTAAAGGACGAAAGCATATGCTCCGTGTTACCACCTTTATTCATAAACAGCTCACACTGTTCACCTTAACGGGTCTTATGATCCTTGATACTGTAACGTGTATCCCACGTCGCCCCTACTAAGCACTATATGCCTTTCAGTTTGCTGCTACGGAATGTATTCAGAATAACTATCCACTGTGCCTCTCATCAGCCGGCTGCTTTCTGTTGCTTACTGTTATGCCTACTTGTTTCCATCATCGCATTATATTAATATAGATGATAATCTTACTGTCAACCTCATACAACTTATTATGAAAATTGCATAATAAAATATTATATTCTGATATTCGACACCTGATTATCATATGTCTACTAAAGCTTATACCATATAGTTGCTAATTTTGCAAGCGTTATATCATATTTTTGTGCTCATTATATCTTTATTCTTGTGCTGCTTTTCAGCACATACAAAATTCCGTTAGGAACTTTTAAGATGAGTGCTTTCGCACTCATTATATCTTTATTCCTGTGCCGCTTTTCAGCACATACAAAGTTCCGTTAGGAACTTTTAAGATGAGTGCTTTTGCACTCATTATATCTTTATCAATTAATATTATAGCATTTTTCGCCTTTATGTTTGCACACATTTTTATATATAATATATACTATAATAATTCCTATTATGCTCCCTGCCGCATCTATCAACACATCTAACACACAACCATACCGACCTGGCACGAATGTCTGGTGAAACTCATCTGTTGCTGCAAATGCTATTGCTATAACTGCTGATATGACAGGAATCCTTACACCCTTAATCCCATCAACTATAAGTGCAATCATTACAAATATTGAAAAAATTGCATATTCTGTCATATGTGCAGCTTTTCTTATTGGAAACTGCACCGCCTCTATCATACTTTCCCTGTTATTCTCATTACAATCTATAATTCCAGCCTTATCACACACTGTAAGTATTATATCCGCCGCCTTATAGCTTAGCCCTGATGACTCTTCCCCATCCTGCTTTGAAAAGCCAAATATAATCATTGCCATAACAATAGCTGGGAGCCATATCAATATCTTTTTTATGCTCATATTCAAATCCTTTAATATACACCTATGTTATTATCAAACTATTCTGCTATTTTTTTTAATATCAAGCTGCATATTCTATTCTAACCTCCTTAATTGGTTTCAAAAACTCATCTACATCACTCCCATTGCATATATATAATTACGTATATTTATTTTTCGATTATTATATCATTCAATTTTTATATTTTCAATTATATAGTGTTCTAACGAACTTAAAACAAGCCCACAAAACCAATTTCACAAGGTTTTGTGGGCTTATATAACTATCTGAAATATCTTATACCAGCTATAATATTAGAGTGTAACAACTCTCATTGTATTAGTAAGACCTCTCTTAGCTGATGGATCAGATGTTGTAGCGATACCAGCAGATACGATAACTGTATCTCCTTCTTCTACATATCCTGCCTGCTCAGATACAACTAAAGCGTGTTCAATAATCTTATCTGTTGAAGTCTCTGTAGCTGTCTTTAATGGTCTTACTCCCCAATAAATCTGCATCTTTCTAAGGACATTATCATATGGTGAGCAGCCGATAATTTCTGCATTTGGCTTTAATTTAGATGTAAGTCTTGCTGTAAATCCTGAAATTGTTGGGCATACAATAGCCTTTGCATTAAGGTTATCAGCAGTCTGAACTGTTGCGTTACATACAGCACTTGAAATGCTTCTCTTGCTATGTACCTTAGCGATATCTGTAGATCTTCCCTTGATATCCTGCTCTGTTCTTTCAGCAATCTTAACCATCATCTTTAATGCTTCAAGTGGATACTTACCATTAGCTGTTTCACCTGAGAGCATAACCACGTCTGTACCATCATAGATAGCGTTAGCAACGTCAGTAACTTCGGCTCTTGTAGGACGTGGATTTCTAATCATAGAATCTAACATCTGTGTAGCTGTAATAACCGGCTTATATGTTGCGTTACACTTCTTGATAATTTCCTTCTGGTAATGAGGAACATCTTCTGCTGGAATCTCTACACCCATATCACCTCTGGCAACCATAATTCCATCAGCAACTTTGATAATTTCATCAAGATTTTCAATACCCTCTGCATTCTCAATCTTAGCGATAACCGGAATATCAGCACCATGCTCCCATAAGAGCTGCTTGATTTCCTGAATACAAGCTGCATTTCTTACGAATGAAGCTGCAATAAAATCAAATCCCTGTTCAATACCAAATATAATATCATCTTTATCTTTATCTGTAATACCTGGAAGCTTAATGCTTACGTTAGGTACATTAACACCCTTCTTAGAACCAAGTTCACCACCATTGATTACTGTACATACGATATCCGTACCATCGACTACATCTTCTACTCTAAGCTCAATAAGACCATCATCAATAAGAATAGTATTACCATTAGCTACATCTGCTGGAAGACCTGCATAAGTAATCATATCAATAGTATCATCACCTACAATATCTCTTGTTGTAAGTGTGAACTTCTGACCTTCCTTAAGTGTAACCTTCTTGTCATCCTTAAGCACACCAGTTCTGATTTCTGGTCCTTTTGTATCAAGAAGTGTAGCTATAGGCTTGTTAATCTCTTCCCTTACGCTCTTAACTAATGCAAAACGGCCTGCCTGTTCTTCATGGTCACCATGTGAGAAATTAAATCTTGCAATATCCATACCACTAAGTGCAAGCTGCTTAATAAGCTCTCTATCATTAGTGTTAGGACCCATAGTACATATAACCTTAGTCTTTTTCATTATAACCTCCAAGTAAATAAAATAAATTAAATTCAAAACAATCCAACAAATTATACTTAATAACACATAAAATAGCAATACCCATTCTGAAATTGTTATGATAATTAAGTGTTATTAATAATATATACCATCATATTAACATATATTATTGTGTTTTGCCAATATGAATATGTGTATATAAATGGTCATTACAATATTCATAATTGCCAGCACATTTTGAGCAGAATCTGAACACAAGATTTTCATCGTCTAATTCCGTTCTTCCACACACAGCACATTTGTGCTTAGGTGTTCCATTAGCAGGTCTGTATGGCTTATTAGCCCCCTGCCATGTTGTCTTTTCACTATTGGCATTATAAAATGTTTCATTAAAGCTCTGTCTGCTGCCATTATTCTTCTGTGCTTTTCCTGCTGTATGCATAGCCTTATTATAATTCTTCTGTGTAGAAGTCTTAAAAGGTCTTCTCTTAGACACTGTAATGAATATTATAAAGTTAAGCATAGACACTAAAGCTGCAATCGCATTGGCATAACATCCCATTCCGCTTCCTGACAGAAGTCCTGCATTGTATAAGCCTTTCCACATAGTCCAGCCAAAGTTCACTCCGCTTACCGCAATTGTTGGAACAATAAAGCCTCCAAGAATAATTATTGCAAATACTATTCCGTCAAGAAGTGCCATCCATTTAATCTTGATAGGTATTACAAAGAACAACAATACTTCCATATCCGGCTGTTCCATAGCAAAAGCCATAAATAAAGCAAGGTTAATATAATGTGTGCTCATATTAAAACTTATGCCAAATATAAGATATATTATAAGAGCCGCAATTATATTAAGTATTACTCCAGAGAAGAAATACACATTAAACTTAAATGACCCCCATATATTCTCTAACACTGTTCCTATAAGATAATAGAAATAAAGTGAAAAGAATACAAATATTATACTTGTTGATGGTGGCTGTATAATAAATGTTACAAGCCGCCATATCTGTCCCTTAAATATATATGCAAAATCCAATGAAAGATATGTGCTGTAAACCCCAGGTGCAAACACCTCGAATACAAAGCCTACAGCATATAATACAATAATATACATCATTAAATTCTGTATTGCATATTTAGAATACTTTCTTTCTAGTTTCTGAAACCAATCCATTAAACTCCTCATTTCCGCAGGAATAATTCCCACATTATTAAATTATGTATATTTAAAGTGATTTAATAATAAAAGTATAAAAACAAAACCTATGTTTGTCAATTATATAACAACAATAGTATTATTAATTTTATATAAACAATGTTCTAACAAGTGTTGAATTTCTGTGTCATTTCTTATATAATATGTCGGATTGTAATTTTTCGATTTTATTATATATTTTTCGACACAATATAATTAACAAGGAGGTCGGCTCTGCCGTAATGACTATGAACAAATACAGATTAGGTATTGATATTGGCTCTACAACAGTAAAGATCGCTATTCTTGATGATAATAATAATATTTTATTTTCTGACTACGAAAGACATTTTGCTAATATTCAGGAGACTTTACAATCTCTTCTTGAAAAAGCTGTCGCTCAGTTAGGTGAATTTGAAATATACCCTGTTATCACAGGTTCTGGCGGACTTACACTTGCCAAGCATCTTGAAGTACCATTTACACAGGAAGTTGTCGCTGTATCTACAGCACTTCAGGATTATGCACCTCAGTGTGATGTTGCAATAGAACTTGGTGGTGAAGATGCCAAGATTATATATTTTACTAATGGTATCGACCAGCGTATGAATGGTATATGTGCAGGTGGTACAGGTTCTTTCATCGACCAGATGGCTTCACTTTTACAGACAGATGCTTCTGGTCTTAATGAGTACGCCAAGAATTACAAGTCAATATACCCTATTGCCGCAAGATGTGGTGTATTTGCCAAATCAGACATACAGCCTCTAATTAACGAGGGTGCTACTAAGGAAGATTTATCAGCTTCTATTTTTCAGGCTGTTGTCAACCAGACAATCTCTGGTCTTGCGTGTGGCAAGCCTATCCGTGGCAATGTGGCATTTCTTGGTGGTCCCCTTCATTTCTTATCAGAACTTAAGCAGGCATTTATCCGCACATTAAGCTTAACACCTGAACAGGTTATAGCACCTGACCACTCTCATTTGTTTGCGGCAGTTGGTTCTGCTATGAATTATGATGAAAATGTATGTATAAATGTTGCAGATATTATCAAAAGACTTTCAGGCAAAATCAAGCTTGAATTTGAAGTTGAACGTATGGAACCACTTTTTGCCAATCAGTTAGCTTATGATGATTTCACTAAAAGACATAATGCACATCATGTAAAGACTGCTGATATAAGCACTTATGAAGGTAACTGCTACCTTGGTATTGATGCAGGCTCTACAACAACTAAAGCAGCTTTAGTAGATGAAGATGGTAATTTATTATACTCATTTTACTCAAGCAACAACGGCTCTCCTCTTGATACTACAATCAAGGCTGTTAAAGACATTTATACAAAGCTTTCACCTAAGGCTAAGATTGTGCAGGCCTGTTCAACAGGTTATGGTGAGGCTCTTATCAAGTCAGCACTTATGCTTGATGAAGGTGAAGTTGAAACTGTGTCCCACTTCTATGCTGCTGCATTCTTTGACCCTGAGGTTGACTGTATTATAGATATCGGCGGACAGGATATGAAGTGTATTAAGATAAAGAACCAGACAGTTGATTCTGTCCAGCTTAATGAAGCCTGTTCTTCAGGATGTGGTTCATTTATCGAAACATTTGCAAAGTCGCTTAACTACTCTGTTCAGGACTTTGCCAAAGCTGCACTTTTTGCCGAGCACCCTATTGATTTAGGTACAAGATGTACCGTATTTATGAACTCTAAAGTCAAGCAGGCTCAGAAAGAAGGTGCGGAAGTCGCTGATATTTCTGCCGGTCTTGCTTATTCAGTTATCAAAAATGCTTTATATAAAGTTATTAAGATTGCTGACCCTAACGACCTTGGAAAGCACATTGTTGTACAGGGCGGTACTTTCTATAATGATGCAGTATTAAGAAGTTTTGAAAAGATTACAGGTGTTGATGCCATAAGACCTGATATTGCTGGTATTATGGGAGCATTCGGAGCTGCTCTTATCGCAAGGGAAAGATATGACGGCATATCTGAATCATCAATGCTTTCAATAGATAAGATCAACAGTCTTACATATGAAACAACCCTTACAAGATGCAAGGGTTGTACTAACAGTTGCCACCTTACTATTAATAAGTTCTCTGGTGGCAGGCAGTTTATAACTGGTAACAGATGTGAAAGAGGTCTTGGAAAAGAACGAAATAAAGAACATCTTCCTAACCTTTTTGATTATAAATTCCATAGACTTTTTGATTATGAACCATTATCTGCTGACCTTGCAGTGCGTGGAACTGTTGGTATTCCTAGAGTACTTAATATGTATGAGAACTATCCTTTCTGGTTCACATTCTTTACTAAGCTTGGATATCGTGTAGTTCTTTCGCCTCAATCCACAAGAAAGATTTATGAATTAGGTATTGAATCAATACCTTCTGAGTCTGAGTGTTACCCAGCCAAGCTTGCACACGGACATATAAGCTGGCTTATCAAGAAAGGTATTAAATTCATATTCTACCCTTGTGTTCCTTATGAACATAAAGAGATTGAGAACACTAATAACCACTATAACTGCCCTATTGTAACTTCTTATGCAGAAAATATTAAGAACAACGTTGAAGAATTAAAGACAGAAAATATAGATTTCAGAAATCCTTTCCTCTCATTTGAAAGTGAAGAAATTCTTGCCAAACGACTTAAAGCAGAATTTCCTTTAATTCCCGCACCAGAAATCAAGGCTGCTGTTCACGATGCGTGGGAAGAACTGATGCAGTCAAGAACTGATATGCATAATAAGGGTGAAGAAGTTATTAAATACCTTAAAGAAAATAACAAACGTGGTATTGTACTCGCTGGAAGACCTTACCATATTGACCCCGAGATTAACCATGGTATTCCAGAACTTATCAACTCATATGGAATAGCCGTTCTTACTGAAGACAGCGTTGCCCACCTTGGAAATGTTGAAAGACCACTTATTGTTATGGACCAGTGGATGTACCACTCACGTCTGTATGCCGCAGCAAGCTATGTCAAGACTCAGGATAATCTTGATCTTATACAGCTTAATTCATTCGGCTGTGGACTTGATGCAGTTACTACAGATGCCGTTAATGATATTCTTACTAAGTCTGGCAAAATATATACAGTTCTTAAAATTGATGAGGTTAATAACCTTGGTGCTGCAAGAATACGTGTCAGATCACTTATTGCCGCACTTAAAGTAAGGGACAAGAAAAATTACCAGCGACAGTTAGTTTCAAGTGCATACAAGCGTGTTGAATTCACACCTGAGATGAGAAAGAATTACACTATTCTCTGCCCTCAGATGTCACCAATACATTTTGACCTGCTTGAACCTGCTCTTAATTCGTGTGGATATAACTTCGAAGTTCTTGCCAATGATAATAAATCGTCTGTAGATATGGGACTTAAATATGTTAATAATGATGCCTGCTACCCTTCTTTAATGGTTGTCGGACAGATTATGAACGCGGTTCTTTCCGGTAAATATGATTTAAGCAAGACTGCCATTATAATTACGCAGACTGGTGGTGGCTGTCGCGCTTCTAACTATATTGGATTTATAAGACGTGCTCTTGAGAAAGCTAATCTTGCATACATACCAGTTATTTCTTTAAGTGCACAGGGACTAGAGTCTAACTCAGGCTTTAAGTATGATCTGCCTATGTTAAAGAAAGCTATGATGGCTATTGAATACGGTGATGTATTTATGAATGTTGTATACAGAACAAGACCTTATGAGAAGGAAAAAGGCTCTGTTAACGCACTTCACGAACATTGGAAAGAGATATGTATAAAGCAGCTTACTTCTGACAAAGTAAGAATGAAAGACTTCAATAAAAATCTGCGTGATATAGTTCACGATTTTGATAATATTGAACTTCTTGATATTAAAAAACCTAGAGTTGGTGTTGTTGGAGAAATTCTTGTTAAATTTCTTCCAGCCGCTAACAATTATCTTGTAGATTTATTGGAAGCTGAAGGTGCTGAAGCTGTTGTTCCAGATCTTATGGGATTTCTTCTTTATTGTGCAGAAAATGCTAACTTCAAACACAAGTACCTTGGTGCTTCATCTAAGTCAGCATTTATCAATAACGTGGTAATTAAATTGCTTGAGTGGTTCAGAAAAGCTGGTAACGAAGCATTAGCACAGAGCAAGAGGTTTGATGCTCCATCTTCAATTAAAGAAACTGCTGCTCTTGCCAAAGACCTTGTGTCACTTGGTAACCAGACTGGTGAAGGCTGGCTTCTTACTGGTGAAATGATTGAGCTTATTCATAACGGTGCTGGAAATATTGTATGCTGTCAGCCATTTGCCTGCCTTCCTAACCACATTGTTGGTAAGGGCGTAATCAAAGAATTACGTGCAGCATTCCCTGAAGCTAACATAATCGCCGTGGATTATGACCCAGGTGCATCAGAAGTTAACCAGCTTAACAGAATTAAGCTTATGCTTGCTACTGCTAACAAGAACCTTTAATGTCTGATGTTTACTAAATCAGATTTATTACCGTGAACTTATATAAAAGGCTGAGTGTTGCATATTTATTGTATACATATGTGTTATAGAAACATCTGTATATAATAAATATGCTGAAATATTTAATTTCAATATATTGAAATTAAATAATTTCAAGTGTATAATACTAATAAATGGAGGTCGGTAATATGAACTTTTTATTATTTTTAGGACCAATTATCGGTGTTGCAGTTGCTATATTTGCAGTTGTAGTAATTATTGCTGTAATAGGAGCTGTTGCAGGTTCAGAAGAAGATTTTGATGAATAGACATTTCTTCCGTAGTTTTATTTCCTAAGCAAAAAGCAGCGTTGATTGACAATCTACTATTAAAGGTTGTCAATCAACGCTGCTTTTTATTTATTTTAAAATATTCATAATATCAGATATTCTCTATCTGCCAGTCAATAGGCTCAACTCCATGGCTTTCAAGGAATTCGTTACATTGGCTGAAATGCCTGCATCCAAAAAATCCTCTATATGCTGATAAAGGACTAGGGTGTGGACACTTTAATATAAGATGCTTAGGATTGGTAAGCATAGGTATCTTTCTCTGTGCTGGTGAACCCCAGAGCATATATACTATCGGTCTGTCCTGCATATTAACCGCATTGATAACTGAATCAGTGAACTGTTCCCAGCCCATTCCCTGATGTGAATTAGCATTATGAGCCCTTACTGTTAATACTGTATTTAACAATAGTACGCCTTGATCAGCCCATTTTTTAAGGTAGCCATTATTAGGATAATAACAGCCACAGTCATCGTGTAATTCTTTATATATATTCTGTAGTGACTTAGGAATAGGATTACCCGGAAGAACCGAAAAACTAAGTCCATGTGCCTGATTTACCTCGTGATATGGGTCTTGTCCTAATATGAGCACTTTAACATCTTTTAAAGGTGTAAAATGAAATGCATTAAAAATATCGTCTGCTGGAGGATAGACAACACATCTGCTATATTCGTCTTTTACAAATGTATACAACTTTTTGTAATAATCTTTCTTAAATTCATCACTTAAAGCATCTTTCCAATCATTAGTTATCATTGACATAATAACACCCTCCAATATCTACTTAACTAATCTTATAGGTATTCCCTTATCAGATAAATACTGCTTTAAATCATTTATCTCCATCTCTTTATAATGGAATAAGGAAGCAGCTAATGCAGCATCTGCCATACCTTCTGTAAAGGCATCATAAAAATGCTCCATATTGCCAGCCCCGCCTGAGGCTATAACTGGAATTGATACATTAGAGGCAACCTCTCTTGTAAGTTCAATATCGTATCCTGCTTTAGTACCATCACAGTCCATACTTGTAAGAAGTATCTCTCCTGCTCCAAGCTGTTCTGCCTTAACAGCCCACTCAACAGCATCAATATTCATATCAACTCTTCCACCATTCTTATAAATGCTCCAATGACCATCTTCCTGTCTTTTGGCATCTATTGCAACAACCACACATTGACTGCCGAACTTATCAGCCGCCCTTGATATAAGTGTTGGATCCATAATTGCCGCTGAATTAATAGATATCTTATCAGCACCTTCTCTTAAAAGCACCTTAAAATCATCTACTGTTCGTATTCCTCCGCCTACAGTGAATGGAATAAATACTTTTTCAGCAACTTTTCTTACTAAATCAACAGTTGTATTTCTTCCGTCACTTGAAGCTGTTATATCAAGAAATACAAGCTCATCAGCTCCTGATTTGTCATACATTGCAGCAACTTCAACTGGGTCTCCAGCATCCTTTAAATCAACAAAATTAGTACCTTTTACAACTCGTCCATCTTTGCAGTCAAGGCATGGTATAATTCTTTTAGTAAACATATAACATTCTCCATTCTATAATTCAGCAAAATTTTTAAGTATTCTTAAGCCTGTTTCACTACTCTTTTCTGGGTGGAACTGACACGCAAAAAGATTACCTTTTTCTACTGAAGCATGAATATGTGTTGAATATTCAGTAGACGCTGCTACAATATCATCATTATCAGCTTTTAGATAATATGAATGTACAAAATATACATATGGATTAGCATTGATTCCTGCAAACAATCTCGCATCATCCTTAACATTTAAGGAATTCCAGCCCATATGTGGTATCTTAAAGCCTTCCTTAGCTGGAATTTTAAATATCTTTCCTGGAAGAAGGTTAAGTCCTTCCGCTCCTGGTGTCTCTTCGCTTTCCTTGAATAAAAGCTGAAGTCCAAGGCATATTCCAAGAAATGGTGTATCCTTAGCTACAACATTTTTAATTGTATCTACAAGTCCAAAACGATCCAGATTGTTCATCGCATCACCAAATGAACCTACTCCAGGAAGAATAACTTTATCTGCCTGAAGTATCTCACTTGAGTCTCTGGATACTATAACTTCTTCACCGAGTGCTATTAACGCTTTCTCAACACTCTTAAGATTGCCTGCATCATAGTCAATAATTGCTATCATTTTACTGCCTTTCCATATGCTTCTATCTTGTAATAATAAGTAACAAAATCGCTATTAGACATATCTGCTAATGATATAGCTTCTGTCTCTGATATCTTATATGTATCCTTAAGTGCATTTATAATCTTATCATAGCTTTCCTTCATCTTATCATCTACGCCTAACTCTTTACCTTCAGCCCTGTATGTCTGATATCTGTCAACACCCTTTATAAGAGCATTAATTGCCTCTGTATTCATATTCATCTTTCTGTAATTAAGATATGACTCATACTGTCTTTGAACATACATAACAACCTTTGACTGGTTATATATTGTCTCTTCATTACCTGAAAGGTTCATACCACTTAAACTATTATAAGCTTTCTCGTATTCGCCATTGATAAAGTAATCTTTAGCTGCATTTACTTTACTGTTGTAATTGATACTATAGCCAAATACCTGTATAAGCATAATAATTCCTGCTATAAGTAATATAAATAAAATGATTGATTTTGGTTTAATCTTAAGAATATCACCTGGTTTAGGTGGTTCTTTAACTTTAACTTTTTTAGGTTTCTTTTCTTTCTTAGGCTTCTTATCTTTTGCCTGTTTAGCCTGTTTTTTCTTTTCTTCTTTCTTAGCTGCAGCCTGTTTCTTCTTCTCCTCAGCCTGAGCCTTTTTGGCTTCCTTAGCCTCAGCCTTCTGCTGATTTTCTATTTGTTCCTGTTCTTCTTCAAGCTTACCTTCTTTTTCCTGCCTAATCTTAAACTGCTGATACCTATACCTAATCTTAGCAATTAAGCCCTTCTTAGGTGCTTCTGGCTGGTCAAGATTAGCTTTACCATGAAATACCTCATCAATGAGCTTCTCATTCTCATCCTGCTCTTTTCCATCATCCACTGTGTTAGTCTTAACAGTTATTGCATTATCAACAGCCTTTTCAAGCAATTCTCCATCGCCTGTTGCCACATTTGCTTCATTAAGATCATCTTCAATACTTTCAAAGAAAATGTCTTTTATAACAGAAAAAATACCTTTTTTATCTTTTTTCTTTTGTTTTTTATTGTGCTTCTTTTTCATAGAAGCTTTATCAGCCTGTGCTTCATCGGCACTTGAAGCTTTATTCTGCACACTGGCTTTATTAGCTGCTTCTGTGCCATTGTCATCAGATGTGCTATCTAAAGCTACATTTGCCTCATTATCAACATTGCCTAAAGAAGCATTATCTGCTGATGAAGCTGAATTATCGGCTGATGTATCCTCAGCAGCTACCTCATCTTCTGACTGCATACCGTTCTCTTTAAGAAGCTCATTCATAGATGATTCATCTGCATTATCATTCATCTCACCTATAAGATCATCCAAATTCATACTTGCAAGACGGTCTTTTTCGGTATCTGATAAACCCATATCATCCATAAGCTCATCGTTCTTATCAAGATTAGTACCAGCAGCTTCATCAATTGGAGTGTCATCTAACATCTTATCAATAGCTTCATCTGCCTGCTTATCCTTAGATGTATCATCTGCTTCTGTCTGCTTATCTGCTTCCTGTGCCTTCTTAGCAACTTCCTCAGGAGTTAATTCTGATACTGTATCATCAGTTATAAATGTTTCCTCCGTATCAGAAGCCGCCATATGACGAGGAACTGTCATAACATCTTTTAATAAATCTTCTATATTATCGTCATTAAGATTTCCATCCTCATCATCATATATATTTTCAAATTTAGTACTCTTCTCATTAGACTTTTCAAAGGCTTCCCTTACCTGCTCTTTGATCTGTTCTTCCTCTTCATCCTTATTCTCTGATTGTGCATTCTCATCTTCAGATAATGATTTCAATAAGCCATCAAGGTAATCCTCTTCATTCTCTGCCACAATTCCACCACCTTCGTAAAATTATAAATAAAATTCTACCATAAAGAATATTAATTAACAACATTAACTAACTCTTTCAATACTTCATATGAGTTAATCTTCATTGTACAAGCTTTGTCTGCTATTTCTTTAGGTATCTGATAAAACGTACTATGTGCCCTGTAAAAATGTGCTTTATCATTAATCATAACAATTCTCTCAAATGGCCACCTTATAAGATTAGGATTGTTAAATCCTTCCCCTATCTCAATAACAAGCAGCTTCTTAGCCAATGTCGCTGATAACCATTTGTTGTAGAAATCCCACTGTTTCTCATCTTCATTAATATATGGACAAACCATTCTTTTGGGATTTATTGTTGATTCACCTAGATAATTATGCTTGGTAGACGATATAATAAAATAATTATTCTTATCAAGAAGTTCACCAAACTTATTAAGCATATCTATAAGATTACCATCATTATTATTAAGTGCTTCATCACCAAGACCTATTAATATATAATCATAATCTTTAACATCTTCTCTAATTCTATTACAGTAATCTTGTAATGTATATTCCATATCTATCCTCACAGCCTTAACAATAAATTATGGTGCTATCATTATATAGATAACACCATAATAACATAAATAATATTATCTGAGAAGTTTATCAATCTCATTAACTAACAATCCAATCTCTGGCTTAGATAACTGAACATCAGCTCCTAATGCTTCTCCCTTAGCTCTCATCTGGTCATTAATTAATGATGAGAATATAACAACTGGTATATTCTTTAATTTATCATCTGTCTTGATAAGCTTTGTCAATCTGTGTCCATCCATTAATGGCATCTCTAAATCAGTTATAACACAAGCTACATCCATCTGTGCATCTTCTGAATCCTTCAGAGCAACAAGATTCTCCCAGGCCTCCTGTCCATTAGCACATAATGTAAGATTATCATATCCTGACTTAATAAGTGAATCTGAAATAAGCTTCATAAGTAATGGAGAATCCTCTGCAATTACAATATGTGCTTCATTCTTAGTTCTTCCTTCAAGCTTTTCAATATCTGATACTTTTAATCCTGTCTCTGGGCTTATATCTGATACAATTCTCTCAAAGTCAAGAATGATAATTAACTGTCCATTAATCTTAACAACACCTGTTGCAATTCCGCTGTCAGCACTGCTTATTGTGCTGTCTGGCTTAATAATATCTGTCCAGGATACTCTATGTATTCCAACAACCGATGCCACATGAAATGCAACATTAAGCTTATTAAAATTAGTGATAATAAACATATCCTTTGTAATATCTTTAGAAGGTGCACACTTAATAACCTTAGCTAAATCAACTATTGTTATCATTAAATCTCTTGGCATAAACACACCTTCTACACAAGGATGTGAATTAGGTACTGGTGTAACCTTGCTATATGGAACTATCTCTTTAATCTTAGCGACATTAATTCCATAATGATTCCCTCCAACTATGAATTCAAGCACCTCTAATTCATTAGTACCACTTTCCATTAATATATTAGTTTCCATATAGTTTTATCCTCCATAAATCCCGTACTTTTATTGGAATATTATAACAAATCACATACATAATTTCAATTGCTATTACATATAATTATACAAAATATGAATATTGTCCAATATATTATCTACTTGAATACTTATATTTAAATGCTGATGTTTAATTACTGATATTATTGTATATAACAATATTATTAAAACTTTCTAATCTACATAATATCTACATAATATATAAATTGATGATAATAAAAAAGAGGCTTTAAAGCCTCTTAAATAACAACTATTCACTACTCATTCAAAACTGCACATTAAATATATCTTATACATCCGTATCCTGTCAAGTACTTTC
>OGJY01001544.1_pt1 | contig 26558 bp, 19 predicted proteins | sample 1572231 | NCBI WGS metagenome assembly OGJY01 (sample SAMEA2582121, study PRJEB24529) | metagenome | biome: Human gut stool | place: China | collected 2011
TGATTTTGTTGAGAAGAGTTATAAAAATTGCCCATTAATTATGAAATGAGTTCTAGGTAGAAATTTCCCAAAGTTCATCTTCACAATTTGTTTGAAGTTCTAATATCTTACCCATTCGAGCAGACTGCTTTCTTTTAGGAATATAAAGATCCCCGTGTGCTCCTGGAGCTTTTATGATAAGCTGATTTGTCAACATATAGCGCAAAATTTCTTTTGCCTTATCAGGATCCCAATACTCCTCAGCTCCTCTTAGCAAAGCTCCAGCCTGCCTTCCTGAACCCGGCTGAAAAAATAATTTTTTGATTATTGCCAGCAGGGTTTTTTGTCCATTAGTGATAGAGAGTTCGCGGATTCTTGAGGTAGTGAATGCGTCTTTAAAGTTGTCAACAGTACAGTTATCAAATACTGCTGGTAGCTTATCATAGCTCAAAATACCCTCGACATTTTCAATAATACAATTAGTAATATGTACTTTTTCAAATTTAGCATTATCAAGTTTCATTTTTTTATATAACATCCTGTTATTGTAATATTTTTAATGGTTGAATCGATAAAATCCAGCTCATCAAAATTGCCATTATTTACCGATAAGTCTTTAAAATCGATTATATCAAGACCTAAGAAAAAATGTAGTGTGATATAATCACAAACAACTTGCGCGTTGCCATGATTGCTACAATATGCTATAAATTTTTTAAGGTGCTGACTAGGGGAAATTTTATTAGCTACTATTTTTATTCCTAGTTGCCCAATAGGTTGAATCCAATTTTCTGTTGCAATACTTTTATCCTGTGTTGTTAAAATATTAGCCAATGAAAGACCGCGAAGTCCATCTCGGGCATATGTGTCTACAAAGATTCGTTCTGAACCTCCAGAGCCTACTCTTCCTAGGTAAGGAAGCCGCTGAAGTAGAACTGCAGATTCATCGATTGGAGCATATCCTGTGACTTTATAAAATGCGGTATTGATATCTACTATCGATATGCATTCTTTTAATTCAGTGAATTTTCTCGTGTATTGTGCAAGATAAAGAAGGATATTTTTTAGAACATCTTTATAAATAGCTGGATTTATTCGTGTTTCACGGTCACATATTGCATCAAATATTTTTTCGAAAAATTCGACTTCTCCATGAGCATTTTGCTCAAGAGATTTAATTTCTTCGGGATCAAGTCTACATAAAAGCTGACAAATAAGGGGCTTACGGGGAACCCATTCGGGAACAGATTGTAGTTTTGTATTCTTTTGAATATATTGTTTTATCTCATCATCTGAAAATTCATCAGGGCATCTTAGTTTAAGAATTTTATCTTTGGATAAACCCAAGCATTCAAGCATTTCTTCATCAGAAGAGAAGTAATGCTCGCGGCCAGTTAACAAGATTCCAGATGAGTTGCACAACGAAATAATATCCCTAACCCCCTCAAGGCTTATTTTTCTGATTTCAGTCAATCGTGCGGCATCGCCAGACCATGATTGAGAACCAACTTCGTCGATCCCATCTAATAAAATGAGATGGTTTCCACGTCGTAAACTTCTGATAAGACTATCAGAAAATTTCTCTAGTCCAAGTAAGTCAAGATGACTTCTAATAATATAACTAAGCCTCTTGTGGCCCCAATGGTCGCGAAGATTTATAGCAATAGGAGGAAAAATATTATTTTTAGCCAATATATTAAATACTTCCATTAAGCATCTCGATTTCCCAGTCCCAAATTCTCCTACAAGAATTATTTTTTTCCCTGCTTTTAAAGCTTCGCATATGTTTGAAACAGTATATCTATGACCAGCATCATCAATATAAAAAATTGGTGTATATTCCGAGTCATCCTTCTGTCCAGAGTCTGGATTTACAGCACTACCAAAATGTGCTCGAGATCTTTCAACATTATAATGTTCCGATCCTAAAAAATTATTAGCAAATGTTTGCAATGTATGAACTTCAATGTTTAGACTATCTCCGCTATCTTTTATAGATGGATGATTTGCTGATGTAACAAAGTAACATTTTGTGAAAATATTTTTTGAAATTAAATACTGTTTTACAGTATTTAATTTCGCTAAGTCTTCACGTAATTTTGCCAGAGAATTCTGTTTTGAAATCTCTATTACAATCCAATAATCTTTATCTATTTTTGCTACTGCATCACACTTAACTCCAGCAATAGTCTCTGGAGCAACATTTTCACCCCAAATGGCTTTTGCTAATTTAATAGTGTCTTTTTCAACTTGTTGCCATGAAATGCTTGCCATAATTCTCTCCTAATATATTAGAAGTTTATTTCTATTTTGTTTTTACTTTTAAATTTATGGATGCTCCTCATTCACTGAATCGATGGTTTGAACTCCCTTTCACCCCACGTCCGTGTGGGCATCCATGTGGTATGAAATTTTGCTGGCCTTGAGCATGGTTTCCGCAAAGGTCTGTTTGGCCAGCACGTCCCTGTCGTCCATCCTATTTCTGGCTTTGACTTCCACGACCAGCCAATTGCCGTTCTTTGTCAGGATCAGAAAATTCGGGTAGTAGCTACGTACGTATGCGTATCCGGGCCAATATAGTTGATGCGAAAGCCATCATTTCACAACTATTTCCATCAGCTTTTCATAGCTGTCGACAACATCGTACTGGACATGCTGTGGAGCGATGCTGTCATTCACGGTATGGAAATACTTTCGTGCGCACTTTATTTTTGTCTCTTCAATGGTACGCAGTTCAAGCCCCTCCATACAGCCCTTTGTTTCCGCAACAAAGTAGATATGTTTGACGCTGCCTTCCCGGAAGGCAATGGCCCAGTCGGGATTATAGTTGCCTACCGGCGTCGGGATAAAGAATCCCTTGGGCAGCTTGGCATACACCACGACGTCCTGGTCGGTATCCAGTTCCTGCACAAACTGCTGCTCCGTCTTGGAATCCGTCACAGCATAGTCATAGATATGCTTGTGCAGCCTTGCGCCTGCACGTGAAAGATCCTGTCGGCTCTGGGCTTCCGTAAAGATCAGGCTGTCATAGCGCTCAGTCAGTCTGTCATAGCTCAGGCGCTCTATGATACAGCCCGCCTTTTGCTCATTGATCAGGCGGCCTGCCTCGCTGATAAAACTTTCGGGATTCTGGCGGAACAGGTCAAACGTGCTGGGATGGATGCCCTTCATGATGGCGGCCAGGCTCTTGCGTGTCAGCCCTGTGCTGTCGGACAGTTTGCCCAGCAAGTCATAGCGGACACTGGAGTAAACAGAATTGGCATGATGTTCTGTCTTGGTCTCTGTAATTTTGAAGGCATCCTTATGCCTGACCTGTGTCTCGGAAAGGCTGTCGAGCTGTTCTCCTGTCCGAACCATATATTGCAATGGTGTCACCCGCAGTGAACCATTGAGCGTCTGGATACATTTTTCAATCAGTTCGGCGGAATCAAATTCCACGCGATAGACGGCCTTATGGTTGATCTTTTCCCATAGGGCCTGAAATTCTTTCTTTTTGAAATTGTCGTTGAGCGGGTTTTCCTTGGGGATACGGTCATTTTCGATAAGAGGACGCTGGCTTGCATCGTAGACAGCATCCACCAGCTGGAAGAGGCTTTGCGCCGCAGCTTGCAACGTGGCGGGCAGGGCTGCCAGCTTCCCATCCTGTCGAGCCTGCCTGTATTCCGCTGTCAGCGCATCATCATTGTCGATATAGTCATTCTTCAGCAGATAGCGGTAGATGTCCTTGGCCATGCCCTCATCGATCTTGACTTTGGCGCCATCGGCGGTATGCAGCACCCTGCCAAGGAAGTATTCCATGTCGGCCTTTTGCGGACGTCCTACCAGGCTCTCGCTGATTTCCTTCTGCAGGCCTGCCACAAAATCCGAGTAGCTCTCGCTGGCGACCACTGTCAGGACGTTGGTATCATGGACAGTGGCCAGATCATCCATGCGGTCTCCCTGCTGATTGACGCACAGGCGCAGACCTCGTCCTACTTCCTGACGCCGGGAAATGGTGTTGTCACTGTGTTTGAGCATGCACATCACAAAGACATTGGGGTTATCCCAGCCTTCCCGCAGGGCCGAGTGCGAAAAGATGAAACGCACAGGCTCCGTCAGGGACAAAAGACGTTCCTTGTCCTTGAGGATCAGGTCGTAGGCGTCCGCATCATTGGACAGGCCTTTGTCTTCGCCCCGCTTGCTGATAGCGGGATCGACCATGCGTTTTTTTTTGTCGATGGAAAAATAGCCCTGATGGGTCCGGGCCGTCAGGATTCCATCCAGGTACTCCCTGTAGGCCGTTTCCCCGATGGAAATCCGGTGTTCCAGAAAGTCATTGACTTGCAGATTGTATTCTTCCTCGAACCAGTGGGCATACAGGCCCTTGTGGTCTTCTTGGGCATAATCCCGGTATTTGACCACCTCGTCGATGAAAAACAGGCTCAGGACCTTGATGCCTTGCGGGAACAGACGGCGCTCTTTTTCCAGATGTGCCCGGATGGCCTCGCGGATCTGGATGCGGCGCAGCATGTTTTCCTGAAGGTCTCCCAGTGATTCCCCGGCCGTGATCTGAATACCATTGGTGAACTCCACGATATTCGTACGGGCATCGATTTCACTCACCACATAGCCGTGGTACTGGTCCAGCTCATTGGACAATACAAAGAGATTGTCTCCTTTCTGGACCCGGCGACGCTGCCGGGCAATACCGCTTTTTTGACGGATTTCCAGTTCCAGCAGGGCCACCGGAGCCTGTCGGGAAATTTCGATACCTTCAAGATACAGATAGCCGCTGGTACCGGACATGCCCTTGGCGGAAATGCCGCGCACAGCGATCTTTTTCACCAGCTTCTGATTGTAGGCATCCAGGGCATCCAGGCGATAGACTTTGTTGTGTGTTGTCCTGTGCGTGGCCGAATAGCGCAGGATCATGAGGGGCTTGAATTTTTTCAAGGCATCCAGCGTCTTGGCGCCTTCCATCTTCTGGGGTTCGTCCAGGATCAGGATGGGCTGGTTGGCGCTGATGACATCGATGGGACGCCGGGACTGGAAATCGTCCAGTTCCTCATAGATGCGGCGGTTATCCTTGCCCGTCGCATTGAAGGCCTGGATGTTGATGACCATCACATTGATCCCGGCATCGGACGAGAAGTTTTCCAGTTGGTGCAATTGGCTGGAATTATAGGTGAAAAAGCGCGCCTTCTTGCCGTAGGTCTCCAGAAAGTGATCCGCCGTGATGGTAAGGGATTTGGACACCCCCTCACGGATGGCGATGCTGGGCACCACGATGATGAACTTTGTCCAGCCGTAGCGTTTGTTCAGCTCAAAGATGGTCTTGATATAGCAATAGGTCTTGCCCGTACCGGTCTCCATCTCGATATCCAGATTGATGGGACAGCCCGCACTGGCAACAAGGGCGGATGATACCGGCAACCCGCTCCCGCGCTGGATATTCTGGACATTGGCCAGTATCTGCTCCCCGGAAAGCAGCAGGGGCGCATTGCGAAAGCCTGTCTTGGCTTCGCTCAGGTCTGTCCTTTGATAGCCGCCCGCATAGGCCAGTTGTCCGGGGTCGATGGAGTAGGCCAGTCCGCCATTGGGCATTTGCCCGGCAAAACAATCCGCAACGGCGTTGACGGCGGCGGTCTGAAAAGGCTGTATCTTGAATTTGAGTTTCATCGTGTTCCCCTGCACCGGGCTGGCAAATTGAAGCATGGCGGAGGCAGTCCATAAATTGCCTCCTAACGGGGCCTGAAGCGCCCTCTTGGGCGAGAATTACAAAAAGCGGATTTACCCTTCAGGCACTGTGTTTGCTTGTTGTATCAAAGCCACCTGCCGCCGGATAGCCTCCAGCAGCACGCCAAAGCTGTGTGAACGGTTGGAGCCGTCCAGCTTCAGATGAGGGCTGATGGCGCGGGAACCCGCCAGCTTGCTGTATTTATCGAAAGTGAGTTTCTTTAACTCTTCCGCGGCATTGGCGATGGTGTCTGGCGTGCGATACGGCTTTTTGGCCTGCTTTTTGGCCACAGCGGGAAGTTCCAGCCCCTGCGCCACAGCGGCCAGATCCCCCAGAAAGAAGCTCTCCAGTTCATGACAGGCGATGCGCACAAGGCAGGCATCCCCCTTGCCGCTCTCCTGGGCAAGCGCCAGCAGGCGCTGCTTGATGACGCCGCAATCTCCGGAATCTTTGTCACGCAAAATAATGAAACGTGAGCCCGGATCACGCCAGAAGCGGATTTTTTTGACCAGCTGGCGTTCCAGATCCTGCTTGCCGCTGAAGGTGATGTACTGCACCGGCATATCTTCCGGGACCAGTTCTTTCACCACAGGAATCAGCATGTTTTTGGCGGATTCTTCTTCCAGCAAAAAAACAAGTGTGCTCATTGCGGGTCCGCCTTGCCGAACAGTCCCTGATTCCATAAATAGCCCATCTTGTCCCCCTCTTCCATATAGGCGACGACCTGGGCGTCATCGGCGGCACGGCAGACCTTGCTGAAACCGTCTTCGCCCTTTTCCAGCCAGAAAACTTCCCCCACTTCCGTGGCATTGAGAAAATCCGGGGAATGGGTGGAGACCATCACCTGCCCGCCCTTGCGGGAATAGGTGCGGAACTCCTCGGCCAGTTCGGGCAGCAGGCGGGGGTAGAGCTGGTTCTCCGGTTCTTCCACGCAGAGGAAGGGATGCGGTCTGGGATCGTGCAGCAGGACGAGGTAGGCGAACATTTTCAGCGTACCGTCAGACACAAAGCGGTCAATGAAGGGGTCCTTGAAAATGCCGTTGCCGAATTGCAGTACCAGACGGCCGTCCACGGTATCCTGAGTCGTGATCTGGTTGACGCCGGGCACACGCTGGCGCATGGCCTCCAGGATACGTTCATAGACGTCGCGGTGGTTCTCAAACAGATTGAGCGCCACCTGTTGCAGATTGTCACCGCTGGCGGAAAGGTGCTCATATTCTCCCACGGCTTCCTTGGCTCCGCGTGCGGCATCGATATGGAAATCGGAGACATGCCAGCTTTCGATCATCTGGCGCAAGGCATTGGCGGCCTTGAATTTCTGGAACTGCCCCAGGCCCTTGATGGCCAAAATGTCCACGGCACCGAGGTCCTGTTCTTCCCGGTTCAGCTCTTCGTCAGTCTTGCTGAAGTCTTCCTCATTGGTGACGGCTTCTCCTTTGCCATAGGCGAATTTCAGGAACTGGTACGGAGAGCCATACGCGCCACGCTTGTAGCGCAGCACTTCCCGGACAACGGCAGGGCGTTTGTTATGCAAACCGATTTCCACCAGATAGGTGACAAGGCGTTCCTTGCCTGTAAGCGGAAGGCGGTACTGGATTTCGAGTTCGATGCTCTCGTTCTCGTGTCCGCGCGAAACCACTTCCTGAAAACCGCCCCGCGCCTGGAGCGCGCGCGTCACATTATAGGTCAGGCAGTCCTTCAAAAAGCCGAACACATCGAACAACGTCGTTTTGCCCGCGCCGTTGGCACCGACGATCACGCAGAACGCCGGAATGTTTTCAATGGTGACGTCCTGAAATACCTTGAAATTTTTCAGGCGTATCTTCTCGATTTTCATGCTCTTTCCTCCCTACAGGCAGCGGACTTCCGTCCCCGGGGACAACTGGCGGAAAATCTGTTCCACGTTGATCTTGACCGCATCAGAGACGAAGCCGTTATCCCGGAAGACCACGCGCAGGGGAGCGCAGGCGGCCAGCTCCCGCACCAGGGCTTCGTCGATGCCGCGATCAAAGCAGGCCACCAGGGCATTGTCGTCCACAAAAAAGACGGTCTTGCCCTGTATGCTTTCCTTGCGGATGGGCAGGGTCAGCTCCACGCCCCAGTCTAGCAGCACCTGAAAAAGCAGATCCTCCGGTGTGCGGCCAAGTTTAATATTGTCCGTAACTAGATCTAGCAGGCTTTGTTGCAGGATATCAGGCGTATAAAAAATATCAGCCATATTGGAACTATCTACTTTAAGCACACGGAAGCCCACATCTTTGTTCCAGCTTTCATGGTAATTGCCTTCCAGGATTTTTTTCCCGGCCCGACGAATACGTTCTTTGCTGATTTCTGCAATGGTAGAGCAACCAATTTTAGCGGCCTCGCTTGTGGCGTCACAGACTTCCGGAAACTGTACCATAATGAACTGCCGATTGCCGCCATCTTCAGCATTGAGCTGCATTACCGCATGGGCAGTTGTGGAAGATCCTGCAAAAAAATCTAGTATGATAGAATTGTTATCGCTTCCTAGCTTGAGGAGATTATTGATTAAGCCAGTAGGCTTTGGGTTCTCAAAAGTTGTAAGATTTCCAAAAAGTTCAGCTATTTCTGCGGATCCTTTTGTATTAAAAGGGGCAAAATCCCATAAGGTTGTCCATGTAATTCCCGGTTTAACATCGCAAAGAAATCTTTTTAACTTTGGCCTGCCACAATCATCTTCACCGAAATAAATTTCGTTATTTTCTATCAGTTGAGCAATTTTTTCTTGATTAAATCGCCAGTTACCATTTGATGATGGATAGTGCTCTTGTCCCGTTCGCGGATTGACAATAGGAAAATAAAGCGATGGGACGAAGCGTCCTCCCTTTACATTAGCCATAAGATCACCAGCCATCCAAGGTCCTTTAGGATGATTATCTGGGTTTTTATAGTTTAAAAGTTGAGATTCTGTTCTTTCTCTAAGATTTAGAGAGCAGTGAAGTATATTTTTTGATATGCAAATAATATATTCATGCTGAGCTGCAATAGTTTTATCATTCGGAGGGGTGCTTCTTTTTTTCCAAATAATCTGAGCAACAAAATTCATTTCTCCGAATATTATATCGCATATTTTCCTTATATTTATAACTTCATTTTCATCACAGCTAATAAAAATAATACCATCATCAGCAAGCAGATTTCGGGCAATTTTCAAGCGCGGATACATCATGCTCAACCAGTCGGAATGGAAGCGACCGTTACTATCCGGGTTGGCCACAAGGCGGTTGCCTGCCTCATCTTTCTGATTGGAGCGGGAAAGGTAGGCTTCGGAAGTTTCCGCGAAGTCGTCATTATAGATAAAATCATTGCCCGTGTTGTAGGGCGGGTCGATGTAGATCATTTTGACCTTGCCGAGATAGGTCTCCTGCAAGAGCTTGAGGGCGTCGAGATTGTCCCCTTCGATGAACAAGTTCTTGGTGGTGTCAAAGTCCACGCTTTCTTCCCGGCAGGGGCGCAGGGCTTTGGCAATGGGGGCATTGGCCGCCAGCATGGCCTCGCGCTTGCCCGGCCAGTCCAGATGATAGCGCTCCTGCGGGCCTTCCACGATGCTGTCGGAAAGCTCCTGCCGCAGAAGGTCAAAATCCACGCTCAGGCGCAGGGAACCGTCCTTGCCCCGGGCCTCGGTCACGCAGTTGGGAAAAAGCTCCCGGATACGGGCAATATGCTCCTGCGTCATGTCAGGGCTGTGCATCTTCAGTTTTTGCATGATTTCTTCTCCTGCTCTTCTGCGTGATCACCAAAAATTTTTTCTGGGCATTGGGGAGTGAAGTGCGGTACTCCCCCTAAATGTCTTAATAAATGCGGAAATCTGTTTTGTTCCGTATCATGACTATGTTCTGGCAAGTCAGATTTTATGGATTTTAAGGCCGCTTTAAGACAAGAAATAAAATAATCTTCCCCGCGCTTGAGATAGTGTTCGCATTCATCAAGATCACTGCCGTATGTGCTGATCAATCTGTCATAAAAAATTTTGTGTATCGATAAAAGGGAATTTAGAAAATCATTTTCAAGAATATATATCGGGGTTTGTTTGTTTTCGTTAAGAAAATCGAGCCCGCCGCTTTGGAAAGATTTATATTTATTTTGATCGCTTTCCGCATAATCAACGATACTATCAACAAGCTGTTCGCTTGTATGAATGTCAAGATAGGTTGCTCCAGTTGCAAAATTTTTATGCACCTGCCATGGAAAAACAGGAATAGCGCAATGTGTTTGAAAATTGCGAAGCGACTGAAAAAAATCAGCCTGACCATTTTTAAAGAAGTAGTAATTGATTTCTTTCTTGGTAAAACAGCCGGATTTTTTTATGATATCACGATACGGTGTAACAATCTGTAAAAATGCAAAGAGCAAGAAGTTCGCTTCTGTTTGAAATTCCAGATAAAGTTTATTATCAGAAGCATATTTTTTATGATCAGTAGTTACGAACAGCTCTTTCAGCTTTACCAGAGCCATATGTCCGTAATATAATACCTGATTGGCTGAGAAAAATATTTTCAGCTTTTGTACGCACTCACGATCAAAAATTTTTTGTTGTGCTGCTCTATGATCCCGCAGCCAATATTCTGCTATAAAATTTTTATCATCCCAAGGAAAATTATTTGCCATGTACGTCACCAAAGCACATGTTTTTGTGGCTATTCTTTAAAGCGTTCATTTCCCGATTCAGGGGAATCTTTTTGTTGAACTGCTTTTCCCGGCGCAGGCGGGCTTCCAGACGGGCCATCTGGCGTTCACAGTCGGCAATGGCTTCCAGGCGCTGCATCCATTGCGGAAGGGCTTCATGCCCGCGGCGCGGCCACGGCGCCAATGGTTCCAGCAAGGCAGCATAAAGAGCTTCCATATCCAGCACAAGCGGCAAGGGCCGGCGCGGGGTGCCGGCCTCATGCCAGGCGGAGCAGAAGTAGCCCCCGGCCTTTTCCGGTGCGGTGGCCTGCTTGAAACAGGCCCGCACCTGCACGCGCTTTTCCCATTCCAGTTCAAACAGCAGGGGGGAAGGGATGGCTGTATCCAGGCAGTGCAGGATATCCTCGGCAAGCTCACTGCCCCGGAGGCGGATGCGGAATATCTGGATCTCCGGCACTGCGGCTGTGGGGCGCAGGTTGATGGTCTCCGGGGCCAGTTTGTACTGCCAGATGATGGCATCCACCTGTTCCACAAAAAGCTGGCGCAGGCGTGGTGTGACGTTGGTCCGCTCATAGATTTTGTTCTTGGGCAGGGTGCGCCCGAAAAGGGCCGCCGCAGGATAACAAAAAAACGGCATCAGATCACCACCAGGAAGGCCAGCAGTTCAAAATCATTGAGCCCGGAAATGGTATCCACCAGCGCGCTGGTCCGCCCCCCGGAAAAGAGGCTGTCCAGATCGCTTTCTTCCTTGCTCTCCACCAGGGACTGGATGGCCGCATTGAGCAGACGGGAATAGGGGGCCATGTCCCGGCCTTCATCCGTGCGCTCATTGAACACGCGGCACACCTCCCGCAGAGGCTCGCCCTGTCCCTTGCAGGCGGCACGCAGCACATCCAGCAGTTTTTTGACTTCCGTATGGGCGGCCAGCACGCTGCCGTCCTCTCCCACATAGAGCAGATAATAGGGATGCAGGCGGTTTTGCCGCTGGATGCGCACCCCTTCATTGAGATTGCGCAGGGCAAAGATCACCCCGGGCAAAAGACCTGTTTCCGGCCGGGCCGGGACCACGGCGTGCAGACCTCGTGGCGCCTGCCCCGGGTCCCCCTGGGCCTTGATATAGTGCAGCAGGTCCATGCGGAAATCATTGAGCCCCAGATCCGTGATGGAAACGCCTGTCCTGACGTCCTCCATCTCGATGACTTCTTCCTGCAAACGGCGCAGCTGCTCCCGCCGGTAGGCCACGTCCGTGCTTTTGGCAGTCAGTACGTTGTCGTCGCCCGTGGCCGTGATATCCGCGATGACCATGCGGCTTTCCACCCGTTCTTTCAGGCGGATGTATTCATCCAGCGTCATGTCGGGCCAGTAGTTGACCAGCTGGATGCAGGCGTTGGGAGAGCCGATACGGTCTATGCGGCCAAAGCGCTGGATGATGCGCACAGGATTCCAGTGGATGTCGTAATTCACCAGATAGTCGCAATCCTGCAGGTTCTGGCCTTCGGAAAGGCAGTCCGTGGCAATGAGCACGTCTATTTCGGCAGGCTCCTCCGGCAGCAAAAGCGCCTTGCTCTTGGCCTGCGGTGCAAAAAGCGTCAGCAGCTCTGAAAAACCGTAGGCCTTCTTTACGGTGGATTTGGGCGCCCCCTGACCTGTGATCAGCGCACAGTGCGCTCCCTGTTCCCGGACAAGGGGAGCAAGCTGGGTATACAGATAACGGGCTGTATCCGCAAACGCCGTAAAGACAAGGACTTTTTTGTTTCCTGTCTCTCCGTGGCCATTGATGGGGTGAGCCATTTTAGCCGTTATCAGTTGCCGCAAATGTTGCAGCTTGCTGTCGTCGCCGGGCGATACCTCCCGCATCAGCGCAAGAAGCCCCGCAAGGCGGCCCTGATCCGCGGCAAGGTCCTGCTCCCAGGAAAGCGTATCCATATCCGCCAGATTGATGCTGATCTTGCCTCCGGTGACAGCCGCATCCGAAAAACCTGCCAGTTCTTCATCCTCTTCCCAGGTATCAGCGTGCCATTCAGTGGAAAAACTGGCTTTGCCGTTCTGGCGGAAGGCGCTGACCCGTTCCAGCGCCTGTTCGCAGTTTTGCAGCAGTGCCCCCAGGGTCAGGCGGAAGGCTTCCACGGAACTTTCCAGCCGCTTGAGGAGGTTCGTGGTCATCAGGGCTTGCAGGCTGCGCTCGCGGTCCGCCTGACGCAGCACCTTTTTTCCTCCCAGGCGGGTATCGTACATCGCCTCATATTTGGCGATACGGCTTGGCAGCAGATAGTTCAGCGGCGCGTATACCGCCAGCTTCAGCTGGGAAAGTTCCTTGAAGATCGTATTGAAGTCCGGGACGTCCGCCCGGGCCGTGAGGGGACAACGGTAGGACAGGGGCTTGAGGCGCTCCGGGAAAGAACCGATATCGCGGGTATCATAAAAGGTCTGGATGTGCTTGCGGGAACGGGCGATGGTCACGCTGTCCAGCAGCTCGAAAAAGTCATAGCCCAGGCTATCCAGAATGGCCTGTGAGGTACGCTCCTCCGGGGGGAGGCGCGACCAGGCATTGAAGGCAGTCTGTGCCTGACGGAAAATCTCTTCGATGCTGCGCGTGCTGCGCAATTTGTCGCTCAATTGCGCGGAGTGTCCTTCATAGGCAAGGGCCAGCTGGTTGCGCAGATCCGTAAAGCGGTTGTTCACCGGGGTGGCGGAAAGCATGAGGACCCGGGTCTTGACCCCGTCCCGGATAACACGGCGCATCAGGCGCTGGTAGCGTGTTTCTTTGTCCTTGTAGACGTCGTTGTTACGGAAATTGTGTGATTCATCAATGACGACAAGGTCATAATTGCCCCAGTTGAGCTTGCCCAGATCGATGCCGAGCGTCTGGCCTGAGGTGCGCGAAAGGTCTGTGTGAAACAGGACGTCGTAATTGAAGCGGTCTTTCAGCAGGATGTTTGTCTTGAGGTTCTGCGTATACGTCACCCAGTTTTCAGCCAGCTTTTTGGGGCACAGCACCAGCACGGACTTGTTGCGCAACTCGTAATACTTGATGACAGCCAGGGCCGTGAAGGTTTTGCCAAGGCCCACACTGTCCGCCAGGATGCAGCCGTTGTAAGTCTCCAGCTTGTTGATGATCCCTGTGGCGGCATCGCGCTGGTAATTGAACAGCTTTTGCCAGACAAGGGTATCCTGATAGCCTGTCCTGTCGTTGGGCAGCACGTCCTCATCCACATCTTCCAGAAATTCCCGGAAAATATGGTACAGTATCAAAAAATAGATGCGTTCTGGCGCATTCTCCGTGTAGACGGAAGCGATATGGTCGCAGACTGTTTCCGTCACGTCCTGGAGCTGGTCGGCGTTGTTCCAAATCTGGTCAAACAGGGCAAGATAGGTTGATGTGAAGGGCTGTTCCTCCAGACAGTTGATCATGCGGGAGACGGCATTGTCTTTCTGATAGCCAAGCTCTACAGCCGTGAATCCCTGAATGCCGCAGTAGACAGTCTCTCCTTCCGGGGATGACACGCAGGCAAATTGCTGCATGGGAGCCTGTGTCCGGTTGGATCGAAACGTGGCTTTGCGCCGGAGCCAGTCAGCGCACTCCCGGGCAATGGCCCGTTGCGTCAGCTTGTTGCGTAATTGTATCTCAAATTCCGTGCCATACAGACTGCTTTCCCGATGCTGCCGGGGAATAAAAAATTCACGCCGCTCTTTTTTGATCTTGCCTGCGGCCTCGTCCGGTACAAATGTCGGCTCTGTAAATATGAACTCAAAGGCTTCCAGGTGCTTGAGTTCCTTGCATAATGCCTCATAGGCGTACATGGAGAAACAGGAAGCCGCTATTTTTAGGCGGCCCTTTCTTCCAAGTGCTTTTTTGAGGTCATCGCCAAGAAGAATATTGATATTGTCAATAATTTTCATGGATTGCCGGAACTCCTGAAAAATCTTGAAGAAACCTTTGTATACCCTATTCGGCAGGCCAAGGAAAGCAGGGAGAAAATACCGACTGTCGGGAAGGGGAAACTGATATTTTTATTTATTATTAACGTGTTACGTCTAAGAAGATTTTTGTGTGGACGGGGAGACGGTGATTTTTCTAGGACTTGGAAACTGCTTTTTAATATTTCCATATGAAAAAATATTGACATGAAAAAATTTTAATATAGATATATTTTTATATAAAATAGGAGGTGCGCTATGCATGTTTGCGCGGTTGCAAATCAGAAAGGGGGCGTTGGCAAGACCACCACAGTGCACAATCTGGGAATGGCCCTGAGCCGCCAGATGAAAACCCTGTTGGTCGATCTCGATGCCCAGGGAAATCTGACGGATGCCTGCGGACTGGCTTCTACCGATGTCCAAGCGTCTTCCTACGAAGTCATGGCAGGAGACAGAGCTGTCCCGGAGGCAGTATTCCCTCTGTCCAATACGTTACATCTTCTCCCGGCGTCGCGGGATCTTGCTGTGGCCGAATTGGCCTTTGCAACGCGTATGGGACGGGAAAACCTGCTTAAAAAAGCTTTGCTGGATCTCGATTATGACTACATCCTGCTTGACTGTCCTCCTTCGCTGGGGCTGTTGACCGTCAACGCCCTGACCGCAGCGCACAGCCTGCTGATTCCGGTTCAGGCAGAATATTATGCGCTGGCGGGGCTGGAACTGATCCAGCAGACGATGCAAAGCGTGCGGGAGGCCCTCAATCCATCGCTGTCTCTTCTGGGGGTTCTCCTGACTTTTTATGATAAGCGTAAGTCCCTGAATCGGGATGTGGCCGAGGGACTGCGGGAAAGTTTGGGGGACATGCTGTTCTCTACCTGCATCCGCGACAATGTCGCCTTGGCCGAAGCGCCTAGTAATGGCAAGAGCATTTTTGAGTACCGGGCGAAGTCCTTTGGCGCACAGGATTACGGAGCTCTTGCCAACGAGTTCCTTGCACGCACAAGAAAAATATGATTATTTTTCTATATTAAAAAATAATAATAGCGATATATGAAAATATGGAGATAGGAATATGGGCCTTGGCGAACGAGGAAAGCACCGTATCGAGGGCAATACTTTGAAAGTAAATGAACTTTTTAAGCCAACAGAGGATGCAGGCACGGCGGCATCGGGAGAGTCCCCTGTGGAAAAAGCTGAAATACGCCCCGTTGGCAGACCAAAGGGAGAGGCCGTTAAAGTCAAGTCCTTTGCCTTGCCTGTTGGCCTGAATCAGCGTCTGCGCCGCTTTGCTTTTGAACAGGAGCGCTCGGAGGTTGATGTCGTGCGGGCGGCACTGGAAGCATATCTTGATGCGCAGGAAGGGAAGTAGACAGAGTTATCTGTGCCGCATGGCTTCCCTCTCTCGCGTCTTTCCCTCGACTTTCAGCCACGCAGCCCGATAGCGCTCATTTTTTTGCAGGGCAATGTCTCCAGCCATACCGAAAGCATATCCCGCTGTGCGCTCGGCATAGCGCTTCCAGTTCCTGCCAGTAGGCTTTTCCCGAATTTCAGGAGCACAATGAAATATGGCCCCCATGACGGCATCATGGCTATGGCCATTGGCACGAAGGCGCAGGGCAATCATGGCGTCCACGCGGGAGTAATCCTCAATGGCCAAATGCCTGCGAATATCTTCCAGGTGTGCCCAGTAAGCGGAGACGGCATCGCCGGGGTCTCTGCTCTGAGGATATGAATGTCTTACGCGCGTGGTCTGGCTCTGTTTTTCGGCCTCGACGTACTCCCCTTCAATCCGGCGGGAAAGCAGGAGAGCCTTGCCGCACTGGCGTCTCTCCGTAAACAGCAGCCGTACTTCCGGATAGGTTCCATCGTCGCGACGATGCTTCGGCTTGCGATTTTCAAAGCCCGGCGCACGGTGCGGGTGAATGCAGCCGCAGATATTTTTGTCGCCATACTTCCGGTTCAGCCGCTCGGTGAGACGATTCCCCACGTCTTTGTCAAAGCGGCTCCCCAATTTGGGAATCGTTAGCAGGCATTGAAAGTTTCCCGGCGAGCTTTCCAGTATGACCGCAGGACGATAACCATCCTTTTGCAGCCGTATCAGGCTTTCTGCCGACATATCATCCACAAGAATATGGTGCTTGTTCTCGGACAGGGGGGTATAGTAGATGTTCTCGCCGCGCTGCTGGAGCCGGAGCATTTCCGGGAGATGCCTGGCAACTTCCTCCGGCGTAAAACATCGTGTGATACCGCCTTTTTTGTCGAGAACAAAAGCCTTCTTTCCTCCGTCCTGTTCCATCCTGATGCAGGTAACGCGGTAGCAATCCGCATCCACGGCGTCAGCATAGCGCTGGAAGGCTTCAAGAGCGGCAAGCCCTTTCGGCTCTGGGGCTGCCGTCGGTATGGGGGCGGGGGTGTGTCTATTTTCCTCCAGGGCAGAACGATGACGCCACATGGCGGCCTGCCGATTCAGCCCCTGGGCGCGCAGCCATGCTTCAAAGCGCAACTTCCGCCATTTGTTTATCTGTCTGCTCCGGCGCAGCAAAAGCCTTTCCCTTTTCTGCTGCACCTTCAAGCAATGCCGGGCAATGTTCAAAACAGATACCCCATAGCGGGCAAGGCGGGAGAGAGCACTTTGTCTCTGTTCCCTCTGACGCTGCCGCAAAGCTGCTTCCGCCCATTTTTTGTCCTCTTTTTCTTGTTGTATCTCGGCACAATGCTGTTGATAGTCGTGCCATTCTTTCGTCACAACAGCACTGACAGGCTCCGGGGTATGAGATTTCTGTGCCGGATATGTTCCCGCAATAAACGGCCCCCATCTGCCGATCAATTTTTTCAAACTGAAAGACCTGTCTACCGAGGAAGCCTTTACGGCAATCTCTCCTACCCAGATGACGGCCCCGGAGCCTTTTCTCTCGAAGCGCAAACCGACTTCCGCGAGCCGTGCGTGCATCTCCTCCCATGATGCGGCATTTTGCATAATGGCATGTCCCCGCTCCTGCGCGATACGTTGCGCTGACTTCTCTCCAGTAGCGCACTCCCTATCCTGTGCACCAGCGCGTGGTTTTATGTCCCGCACAAGGGAGCGACGTTGGGCTATCTCTCCATTTTCCAGCATGACGTAGCGGGCATTTTTTTCACTGTGCCATCCCTGCTTATGTTCAATACGCGCAAGGATTTTATGGGCTTCTTCGATGTCAAAGCCACGATGCGGCTGTATGACCTTGCCTGTCTCAGCGTTCATGCGATTAACAGCGATATGAAGATGATAATTGTCCGTATTGTGATGTAGCGCGTAGATAGTCTGATGTCCTTCCAGCTCCATCCCGGCTAAAAAAATATCCACGATTTCGTCAACCTGTTCTCGCGTAGGCTGCTCTCCTTCCTGCCAGGAAAAAATCCAGTGCTGTACTGGCATCTTGCTGTGGACGCTTTCACGAGCCAGCGCGATCATCTCGACCTTTTGCCCAACATGTGTCGATGTCAGAAAATTTTTTCCTCCCGCATGCTCGACCTTTTCCTGTGGTTTGCGGTCGTGTGGAAAACGGATGTAGTCCACCAAGTTGCCTATTTGCCATGCTTTCGGTCTGTTAGGAGATGTGCGCTTAACTTTTTTAACGATCATGGCTATGCATCCCCATCTTCTCGATGACGGAAATCAGCAGACGCAAGGTTTGTTCCTGCTGCTCCAGTATCATCTTATTGGCCCCGGCCTGCCGCAGAGTTTCAAAGTTATGCTTGAGCAATCCTCCAATACGGCGCAACTCCTGAATCATCATAGCGTCAGTCCGGGCAAGAAGGGGACGCCCGCCAAAAATCTTTCGGCGGATGTATTCGGAAGTGGACAAACCTGTGACCTCTACTTGGCTTTGAAAAGCACCTCGTTGCTCTGAGGTAAGGCGGAATGAGATCAAGGCGTCGGCCTTGGGCTTGTGCTTACTTTTTTTGCCTTTCATGCCTTTTGCCTTTGGAATGCGAGAAGCGCAGCGCCGAGCATTCCGGGAGTCCAGAGGGCGCAAGCCCTTTGGCAGGATGGTAGTTGTGTAATACAACTACCATCCTGCCTCGAAAAACCCCTATCGTGAAGTGGCCTGTTTTTATACATGGGGAAATTTCTGGTAGTCTGGCAGACAAAGCTCAACAGGAGGAATGCGTTATGGCCAAGTTTGCCAATATTCGCCCGGAGCAGATAAACAAGGCCAGGCGGATGCTTCAGGATCTGCCGGAAAAGACAGAACGCAAGACGCGACAGGAAGCGGCTCTTTTGCTGGAAAGTGACCTGCGTAAGGCATTGAAAAAAGGCTATGGCCCCAAAGAACTGTGTGCCCTGCTCAAAAACGAGGGAATCATCATTCCTGCCTATCTGATCAGGCAGTTTTGTTCCGAGAATGGCGAGAGTTTGTCCGTACCCTCTTCGGATATTGATAAAGCAGAGGATAGTACTATGTCTTCCTCAGAAGGTGCGGAGCTTCCTGAACAGTTAGACGTTGTAACAGAGCTAGGAGAGGAAATTTCTATCCAACGAAACTATGAGAGGTTTTAGAAGGAATTTTATTGAGATAAGTAAGAAAATCTCTTCATAATAGATGGAACTCCCTGCTATGAAAACTGGCAAACGTATTCCCTAGTTTATGGCAGGGAGTTGACTATGTTACTTATATTTTTTTCAACTTTTATTTGGCTACGCCCGAAAAGCTAACATACTGCTCCCCTTATTTATCTGTTTTTTTGGGGGGGAGTAAGTCTGCCCAGCCTCTTAAAAAAGTTCTTTTCTATAAAAAATGGCCACTGCCCAAGGCTCCCAGAGTATGGTACATAAGCGGTATTCTTTACCGTTTTTCATCCCTCTAGGAGGCCAAGATGGAGACCGTACGCCTGAGCAAGCAACACCAAAAAATTTTGAAAATGCTCCTTGACGGTCATTCGCTCAAAAAAAATAAGCAGTTGCCTTGGTATTAAAATCGGTACGCTCTATCAGCATCTGGCAGAAATTCGTAAGAGGATGTCGTATCACTCTTCCGTGAAGGTATTGTTTTCGTATAAAAATATACCATGCCAAAACGCTGCCTTCGCGGATATGGGATTTACTCCGAGAGGAAAAGAAGTATTTTTACTGATTCTTGAAGGTCTTAGCAATAGGCAGATTGCTGAACAACTTTCCATATCTCCAAGTGCTGTAAAACGGCATAGAGAAAAAATTCTTTTGCAAAATGGATGCACATCAATGATGGAGCTCGTCGCGAAATATCTTCGTCTTTGCGAGCTTCATGATAGTGGATTGAGCCATGAAACATTATTCCCCCGATGAGTTCCTGACCCTGAAACAGCTTGCCAGGATACTAAAACTTGACCCTCGCACAGTGAAGAGGGTAGCCTCTCAGCTCGGCGGCAGGCGCATGGGACAGTGCTGGCGTTTCAACTGGGGAGCAGTGTTGGAGTATTTCCATGCCGACATTGAGACCAGACAAGGGAGGCCGCTGGCTGGCCCGCGTAGTGCTAGGTGGGAAACAGATCGCTTGCAAAATGTTCCCTCCCGGAAGAAAATTCGGACCACAATGGCGGGCCGCAAAAAAATGGGAAGAGGAACAGCTCGTAAAGGCTCTTCAAGAAGAGAAGACCCGCACGGACTTGGAAATGCTTATGGCTTGGGGGAATGATTATCTCTCCCATGCCCAGCAAACGATGAGCCGTCAGACCTATGTGGAAAAACAGCTTGTCATGCGGGAGTTTTTCGATTTCTGCGGTAAGGCCGGGATTACAGCCCTAGATGAGATCAGCTCCTCGCGGGCATATCGTTTCCTAGCCAGGATTTATGCTGCGAGAGGGGGAAATGTCGCCAACAAATACCGCAAGAATCTGTTGGCGGCGTGGACGTGGGGCCTTGACTTCGTAGAGGATTTCCCACAAATAGCCGCTCCGTTCAGGAAGATCCCTCCATTTGCGGTTTCGCGTAGGGAACGCTATGTTCCTCCAGAAGAAGATATCATCAAGGTATTGCATCAGGCCAGAGGGCAGGATTTGATCATGCTGCTGACCTTATTCTATACCGGAGCGCGTCGCGGAGAAGTCTTTCGTCTGACCTGGCAGGATGTGAACCTGACAGAAGGGAAAATCCGCCTTCTGGATCACAAGGCCGGAAGCGGCAAGGAAAGAGTTCGCTGGTTGAAGCTCCACCCGGAGCTGGTCAAGGCCCTGTCGTGGTGGTATGACTCCCGGCCTTGCAAGGTCGAAAATGTCTTCATGCAGTTGCAGTGCGACTCTCACCTTGGACAACCCTTTCGACAGCGCAGGCATTTTATGCGTGAACTATGCGAAAGGGCGGGAGTCAGGCCGTTCGGTTTTCATGCTATCCGGCACAAGAGCGCGGCCATTGCCTTTATGGAGCTGGGCCTGAATGCGGCTCAGATACTGATGGGACATTACCGGGCATCAACGACTGACCGGTATACAAAAAGCGCCGGGCTGTATACGGATCAGGAAGAGATCGTGACAGCGCTCGGCGGCAGTGGGATTGGACAGGTTGTGGGTGACCTGCTGAAAAAGGAAATCCCTCAAGAAGTGCGAGTTCTTGAGGGATTGTAACCCTGGGCTTGTAACCCTAAAAGCTCGGATAGATAAACAGGCTGTAACCTGTTGAAATCTTTGGCGTCCCCAAGGGGATTTGAACCCCTGTCGACGGCGTGAAAGGCCGTTGCAGTGGAATTTACCTTCTTTGATGAACTTTGATAAAGTCTTATTTTTCAATTGATTAACGAAATTTTTCTTCGCTGAAAAGCCGCCGACATCGGCTGGACTTTATGCTGACTGTGGGGCATGGTGTGGGGCAGATGAAAATAAGGAACATCCTTATTTTCAATATGTTAAGCTGCATCATGCTGCGCATGTGTGGGGCATGGAGCGTCAAACAGGGTAAAGGTCGGTATGGCTAGCAGAAAGCGGCAGTCAGTTGTTGGGTATGCAGGCGTCTATTTCGTGGAGGCCCTCCGGGCAGCAGGACACGGCACAGAAAAAATCTACTACATCCGCTATCGTAAGCAGGGAAAGCTCATTGAGGAAAAAGTCGGCGGGCAGTATCGTGACAATATGACCGCCGCCAAGGCTGCCTCCATCCGGGGCCTGCGTATCGAAGGCAAGGATGCCTCCAATGGCGAAAAAAGAGCCGCCGCCCGAGCCGCACGACAGGCAGAGGAATCCCGGTACTCCTTTAACAGGATTTGGGCCCTTTTTGCAGAAGCCAAGAGCGCCAACCGCACCATCAAGGATGATCGCATCCGCTATTCGCTGCACATTGCCCCGGCACTGGGGAAAAAGAGCATCCCTGAGCTGACTGTTCACGACATTGACAGATTGCGTTCCCGTCTGGAAAAGGCCGGAAAATCCCCGCAGACAGTCAAGCATGTCCTGACGCTGATCAAACGCCTGCTGAATTTTGCCTTGCGCAAGGGCTATGTGGAGGCGATTCCCGGCACATTGCATATTTCCATGCCGACGGTTGACAACAAGGTGACGGAAAACCTGACACCGGAACAAGCCCGAAAGCTTTTGCAGGCTCTGGATGAGGAACCGGATCAAACTCTGGCCTCGCTGGTTCGCCTGGCACTGTTTACCGGTATGCGACGCGGAGCCCTTCTCAATCTGCAATGGCAGGATGTGGATTTTGAACGCGGCTTCATCACGTTACGCGGAGAAGTGGCTAAAAAGGGGAAAACCGAGACTATCCCCATGAATGAGCAGGCCAGAGCCATTCTTTCCTCTGTGCCACAGACACGCAGTCCCTATGTCTTTCCCGGCCGCTATGATGACAAGCCGCGCGGGAATATCACCCCCTTTCTGAAACGCGTAAAGAGAAAAGCGGGATTGCCGGAATCTTTCCGCCCCTTGCATGGCTTGCGCCATTCCTTTGCTTCCTGGCTGGCCAGTTCTGGGCAGGTTTCCATGTACGAGCTGCAAAAGCTGCTGACACACTCCAGCCCGCAGATGACGCAGCGCTATGCTCACTTGCATGATGATGCCCTGCGCAAGGCCTCCGAAGTCGCTTCCGGCCTGTTTGGCTCAGTGGAAACGCAGGGATAACGTGAGTTTTCCTGTAACAGTTGACAGAATGCAGGCAGGAAAGGCAGCTTCAGCTTCACCAGGGGGAATTCCCCCCGGGCGTCTGGCTCCTTTCTGCCTGCTCTGCTCAGTCTGGCAAGGGCCGCTGCGCTTTTCCCCTTGCCAGCCCTGCGCGGCTTCGGCATCCGGGAGCTGCGACGCTGGCTCCGGGGGGAATTTTTATCCGCTGCTGACCGGCAGGAACACTCTCCCTTCAGATATTCAGGAAATATATGGAACGATCCGATAAAAAACTTACCCTGTTGCAGAAAGGGGCCTTGCAGAAAACGTTTGCTTTTCTTGTATACGCGTGTATTGCATCTTCTCTTGCATTTCTTCTTGATCATATAGATAAGTATACCTTTTTATCCCTGATTGAGCGTGCCTGTAACGAAGGCCTTATCGTAAAGGAAAATTTTCCTGTCTTGCAACAGCTGATTGCAGCACGGACAGATCATGTTTTTACCCTCTATGCGGCATTACTTCTTGCCTGCGGATTTGTTGCATGGCGGATTATCCGCTGGGCAGGGCATGGGAACTGGTCAACGCCCGTGATGCTCGACAAGGCTGTTGAATTTAAATTTTGCATGAATGAACTGGGGATTGCCGATCCCGGCAGGGCTTTCGATATTGCCATACGCTATACGCTGCCCTTTTATATTTCTGCTGAGCCCTTGATTGATCCGGTAAAAGAGCATGTGAAAGCCAGATTCTATCCATACTCTTTCAATGCGGGCATGAGAGATATGGCCACACTTGAGCGTTGCCTTGGCAGGCAGACGCTTTGCCTTGCTGTGGAAGACTTTGTTGCACTGAAAAGCAGCTATCAGGATCAGCTTATTGCGGCACATGTATCCACCATCGCAAATCTGAAGAAGCAGGCAGAAGGCCTTGAGGCTTCGCTCATTCTCGAAAGGGTGAGCTGCCGGAAGCAGCAGGAGGAACTTGCTGCGCTGCATGAGGAAAACAGGGAGCTGCAAAGAAAACAGCAAACATTGCAGGCACGGGACGGAAAGGGGCAGGAAACCCGCGATATCAGAAAAATTCCATTCTGGCGTGTTGCTGTCCCGACGATTGAGCGTCTGTTGAGAGATGCAGAGCCTGATACCGCCTACACACGTACGGAAATACAGCAGGCTTTTGAAGAGGAGCTTTCCCAACACCCGGAACTAAAGGGGGACATTGAAGCACTGCTTTCCACCGGCAGGAAAAAGGAAAGCGGAACTCCCTATGCGCTGGATGGGTGGGCGATGGAAATTATCCGGGCTGCGCTTGGCAGACATGCCAGAAAGACGCCGGGAGCAGGAAAAGCACGCTGATTCTCTGAGGCCTGTTTCCATGAATATAGTGTGATGAACAGAACGTGGTATTTTGCAACCTGTTGAAATAGCCTTCTCTTTCAAAGAATCTCCGGGTTTGGACAGAACCCGGAGATTCTTTTTTGTCCGCTGTTTCAGGCAGACAATTTTTTGCCTCAGGCAAAGCCCCTACACTCCCTTCAAAGCTCATGAGGCTGCATACAGCGCAGCTCAAATCATGCAGGGAGTGTCAAATGAACGAACGACAAAAACTCAACACGCAGGAAGCTGCCGCCTATCTGGGCGTTCAGCCCAATACGCTTGAGGTCTGGCGCTGCAAACATAAAGGGCCGCGCTATGCCAAACTCGGCAGACGTGTTCTGTATGACATCAGGGACCTTGAGGCCTTCTTTGCCTCTCGCTCCATTGAGACGCTGGAAAGCAACGATACCAGACGCGGGCGGGGCAGGCATGAGTAGCGATCTCTTTCAGACGGTCAGAGATGGTTTGCAACCGCGTCTGGCGGATGTTCTTGCGGATATCCTGCCGGGAGGGCGGATCGTCGGCAGGGAATACTGTTGCGCGTCTCTGGAGGGCGGACAGGGTAACTCCTGCCGCACCAATCTGCAAAACGGCGTCGGCAGCGACTTTGCCACCGGAGAACGCTGGTCGGACATCATCAGCCTTGCCGCGCAATGCTGGAGGCTGCGCCCCGGCGAGGCGGCACGAGAGCTGGCCCGGCGGTATGCGCTTTCTCCAGACTGCGCAACAACGTCTCCCCCTGCGCCGGCGCGTCCCTTTATGCCCCTGTTGCCTGTGCCTCCTTCAGCGCCGGAGCCGCCGCGTCGGCATGGACAGCTAGGGACGTATACGCAGCTTTGGCGCTATCTGGATGAGGCTGGACGCCTGCTTGCCTGTGTCGCGCGCTTTTCACGCGAAGACGGCAGCAAGGTCATTCTGCCTCTGTCCTATGGTCGGGAAGGGGGAACAGGCTCGCCCGGCTGGTTCTGGAAGGCCCTGCCGGAGCCGCGCCCCCTGTATGGCCTGCATGGACTCGCACTTCGCCCGGAAGCGCCGGTACTGCTGGTGGAAGGAGAAAAAACAGCGGATGCCGCACAGCGTCTTTTCCCGGAGTATGCTGTTCTGACATGGAGCGGCGGCGCAAACGCTGTTTGCCGTTCTGCCTATGCGCCGCTGCGTTTCCGACGCGTCACGATCTGGCCGGATAACGATGCGCCGGGCTTTCGTGCGGTCTGTTCCCTGCTGACTGTTCTCGCGGAACAGGAGATAACGCCCTTGTGCGTTCTGCCCCCCTCCGAACTGCCCGAGGCGTGGGATCTGGCGGATGACGTTCCCGAGCATATGGATATAGGGCATTGCCTGAAACAGGCCCTTCCGGCAGCGGATTTTTTGCGCCACGCGCAGGAACGCTTTCCGGGCCTGCACGTCATGCAGGACGCACACCTGCGGACAGAGGAACCGGTGGAGCTGGAGCTGCACAGCTGGCCGACGTTTTCCTGGGAAGCCTGTCCCGGCATTCTGGGAGAATTTGTCCGGCTGGCCACGCGAGACAGCGAGGCGGATCCGGCAGCGGTCTGCATAACGGCACTGGTGCGCTTTTGTGCGGAAGTCTACGGGCTTGCTCCCAATTACGGGCCGCATATCCATGTCGGAGAAACTGTCCATCCACCCCGTCTTTTTGCCGTTATTTGCGGCAATTCCAGCAAGGCGCGCAAGGGAACCTCCCGGCATCCGGTAAGTCGCCTTTTCGGACGTCAGTTTTGCCGCCCTTCGGATTTACAGGCATGGAAACTGCCTTTGCCCGCCCGGGAAAGCGGCGGCCCGCTTTCCACCGGAGAGGGACTGGCCTTCCATGTCCGGGATGAATCCGATGCTGAACGGGAGCGATGGCAGGCCGCCCACCCGGAAGAAGTTTTGCGCGAGAAAGGGGACAAGCGTCTGCTCGTCATGGATGAGGAGTTTGCCAGCGGGCTGGCCTGTACACGACGCGAAGGCAATACGCTTTCCATGGGCATCCGCAGTTTCTGGGATTCCGGCGATTATGCTCCCCTGACAAAGAATAATCCCATCACGGTGCGAGGCGCTCATATCAACATCCTGACGCATATCACCATGCAGGAGCTTGCCGTCAGTCTGGGAGATGTGCAGGCCTTCAACGGCTTTGGCAATCGCTTTCTCTGGATATGCGCCCGCCGGGCAAAGCTGGTTCCTCTGCCGTCTCCCATGCCGGAGGAGAAACTTGCTCCCCTGCAACAGGAGTTGTGGAGGCTGATCGCCCGGGCGCAGAAGCGCGGCCTCATGCGAATGAGCGAAAGGGGACTGACGGTCTGGAAAGAGGTCTACCCGGAACTCTCCCGAGAGCACATAGGCCTTGTGGGCTGTCTGATAAATCGTGCCGAGGCCCAGACATTGCGCCTTGCCCTTGTGTATGCCCTGCTGGATGGACAGGAGCGGATAGACGCCGGACATTTGCAGGCCGCGCTGGCCATGTGGAGTTATGCCCGGGCATCTGCCATGTACATTTTCGGCAGCCGGGGAGCAGATCCGCTGGAAGAAAAGGTTCTGGCCGCACTCCGGCAGGGGCCGATGTCGGCAACGGAACTGAGCCGGGTCTTTCACGGGCATGTCCCGAAAGAACGTTTGCAGCCTGTCTTGCAGCAGCTGGAAGCACAGCGGCGCATCAGTATTTCCCGGGAAAAGACCGGCGGACGTTCGCGTCTGATTCTCTGTCTGTGCGAAAAAAGCGAGCAGAGAGAAATAAGCGAAAAAAGAGAATCTGGCGGAAAAAGAGGTGACGCATCATGAATCTTTTTTCGCTTATTTCGCTTTTTTCTTAGGCTATGTCACAACAAACAGTTGATAAATAGCCATTTTTATAGGGGAGTATCAGA
>OGJY01001565.1_pt1 | contig 26138 bp, 13 predicted proteins | sample 1572231 | NCBI WGS metagenome assembly OGJY01 (sample SAMEA2582121, study PRJEB24529) | metagenome | biome: Human gut stool | place: China | collected 2011
CGGCGACCACCGAGATCTACACTCTTTCCCTACACGACGCTCTTCCGATCTGTCGATGTCGAGCAGGGCGATACGGAAGTCGGGGCGGTTGTCGGTCGCTACGTCATCGCCCGCTTTCAGGGGGAGCTGGCAGTAGGTACTGATCGAGTCGGTCAGTGCCACATCACTCATCGGGTCGACCCCCATCAGGGTGTTGAGTGACTGCAAGGCGATGCGGAAATCCTTGTGGGCCGTGCTACGGCTCAGTTCCGCTTCCTTCAGGCGCGATTGCACTTGCAGGAGGTCGGTCTTGCTGATCTGGCCGTCGGCATAGCGGATAGCAAGTACGTCGGCCAGCCGTTTGACGATGGTGTAGTATTCGCACATGACTTCGTACAACCGTTTGTTGGCAGCGGCAGACCAGTAGCAAACATCGGCGGAGCGGATCACGTTGTCGGTCGTGAGCAATTCGCTTTCCCGGGCGATCTCGCTCTGTATCTGTGTCGCCTTGTAACTGTTGTATATCTGTCCTCCGGCATAGACCGGCTGGCTGATGCCCGCTTCGACCGTGTAGTTGTTGTTGTCGATAGGCAAGGCGCTGCCGTCCATCTGCATGTTATGGCTGTTGAAGCGGTACTGGTAGTTTCCCGCCATATCCACGGCAGGGAAGAAAGCCGTCCGCGCTGTCCGCACCGCTTCGCGCATCGCATCGGCTTCGGCAGAGCTACTGCGCAACTGGCGGCTGTAGTCGAGTACCCGCAGGCGGTAAGCCGTCGCCGAGAGTTCCACCGCCTGCCCGAAAGCAGACACGACGGAACCGGTGACAGCCAGGCCGGTAACCAGGCACCCTATACCTATATATCTTATGATAATGCTTGTTGTTTTCATTCTGTTATTCGTATTTAATCTTAAAGAAGATGCAGTAAGTAACCGGTAGAACGAAGATGGTGAGGATGGTCGAAACGATCAGTCCCCCCATAATGGTGGCGGCCATCCCCGCAAACATGGCATCGCCCAGCAACGGGATCATACCCAGTACCGTGGTCCCCGAGGCCAGCGTGACGGGAACGATGCGCGATTTGGTGGCCTGCACGACAGCCTCCAGCGGAGCCAGTCCCGAGCGCAGTTGCAGTTCGAGTTCGTCCACCAGCACGATTGCATTCTTTATATTCATACCGATCAGCCCCAACAGTCCCAGCATTGCGAAGAAGTCGAGCGACTTGCCGAAGATAAGCAATCCCGCTACCACCCCGATAAAGATCAGCGGCAGCATCCCCATGATGATAAGCGGCTTACGGTAGTTCTGCGGGAAGAGCAGTAACAGGACGACATAGATGATGACAAACATCAGCGGGATATTCGCCGCAATGGCCGCGTTCCCTTTATCCTGTTCCGTCTGCTCGCCGAAATAGGTCAGCTTATAGCCTTCCGGCAGGTTGATCTCCTCGCGTATGGCACGGTCTATCTCCGTAAAGGCGGCCATCGTATTGGCTCCCCGCTTGGGTTCGCACTGCATCAGCAGGCAACGCTGGCGGTCTACGCGCTTCACCACGCTGTAATCGTAGTCGATAGCAAATTCGTCCGTCACCTGCTCCATCTTTACTGCCTTATCCTTGGCACTGTAGACCGGGAGCGTCTTCAGGTCGTTCAACGACAGGTTGCCGGCCGAAGCCGTTTTCATCAGGATCGGCATGAAAACATCCCCTTCGCGGTACTCGCCCAGCGGTATCCCGCCCGTAGCCGAGAGGAGCGAGTAGGCCATCTGCGGGCGCGTGATACCGAGCCGCAAGCCCTTTTCCTGCGAGAAACGCGGTTCCCACGAAGGTACCTTATTCCCCCAACTGTCGCGCACCTCCATCACCAGGTCGCAACGGCGGGCAATCTCTTTGGCACGGGCGGTAAGCGCGACAAGCGTATCGACATTGTCGCCGATGAAACCGATCTCGATCGTTGCATCGGGCACGGGCGACAAGGCGAAGAGCGACGAACGTGTCAGTACCTCCGGATAGTTGTCGAGCATATAGTGATAGAAACGGTTCTCCGCCTCTAGCCCCTGTTCCGGTTCGTGCGTCTCGATCAGCACATTGGCGAAGTTGGACTTCGGCCCTACGGACGAGCTGGCCAGATAGTAACGTACCGGCGTACTCCCCAGCGTAAAGGAGAACGACTTCACCGCCGGATCGTTGCGGAGATACGCCTCAATTTTCTTTACCTGTCCTTCTACCTTGTCGATGCCGGTACCATCGGGAAAGATCAGGTCGGCACGGAAATAGGGTTTGTTCATCACGGGGAAGAACGATTGCGGCATGATCGCCATGATGAAGAGCGACACGAAGAGCGCCGCCACCACCGAGACGACCGTCACGTAACGGCGTTTGATAAGCCGGAGCATCAGCCGGTCGAAGGCATGGTATATCTTATTGTCGTAAGGGTCTTTCATTTCCCCCGGTTTCCCCTCTTTCAGGATAAAGTTGCCGAAGGTAGTCGTCTGCGTAAGCGCCAGTATCCAGCTCAGTCCGAGCGATACGGCCAGCACGATAAAGAGCGGCTTCACGATCTCCGCCACCGAAGCGGGTGCCAGATACATCGGCAGGAAGGAGCAGACCCCGATAAACGTGGCACCGAGCAACGGCCATTGCGGTTTCACGGCCCCGTCTATCAGCGCCTGATAACGCGGCACGCCCCGTTTGATGCTGACCTGTGCATTATCCGCCACCACGATCGCATTATCAACCAGCATCCCCATCGCAATGATGAAAGCCGCCAGCGAGGTACGGTTGAGCCCGACCCCCATTAACTCCATGATAAGCAATGTACCGCCTACGGAGAAGAGCAGCGAGCTGCCGATCAGCCATCCCGCCTGTGTCCCCATCACGAGGAAGATAATGAAGATAACGATAAGCAGCGACTCGATCAGGTTGACGATAAACCCGTTGTTGGCTTCTTCCGCGATCTTGTTTTCGGGATAGATGCTCCGGATATCCATGCCGAGGGGAAGCAGCTTCTCCATACCGGCGAGATGTGCGGCCACATCGTTGCCAACGGCTACCACGTCATCTTCCGCCCCCGAAGCGATACCGATTCCGATGGCACGCTTTCCATCCACGCGCATCAGGTTGGTGGCCGGTTCCATATACCCGTATCGGACGGAAGCGATATCGCCCAGGCGCACTTCCTGATTCTCGCGGGTGATAATGATCTGCCGGCGTATGTCGTCGATACTCTTGTAGGTTCCTTCGGCATTGACGCGCAACTGGTAGTCGCCGGTACTCACCTCGCCGGTGTTGACGAGCAGGTTCTGTGTTTGCAGGATCTGCTGTATGGCATTCGGGTCGATGCCGAGAGCTGCCATGCGTGCGGTAGAGATCCGCACATCGATGACCTGTGTCTGTTCGCCGAACAGCGATACCTTCTGCACGCCGTGTATGGGTGTCAGCTCCGTCTTTAGTTTCTGTGCCCAAAAGCGCAGTTCGTCAAACGTAAAGCCCTCATCGGCCGTCAGTGCATAATAGATTCCGAACACATCACCAAAGTCGTCGCTCACCGAAATGGCGGAAGCTCCCGACGGCAGCCGCGGTTGTATATTGGCTACCTTCCGGCGCAGTTCGTCCCACTTCACCGGCATATCTTCGGGCGCGATCGTCGGTTGCAGTTCGATCATGATCTTCGACAGTCCATAGTACGACTCCGACTTGATCTGCAGCACATCGGCCATCGACTGTATCTCGCGTTCGATCGGTTCTGTGACAAGTTTCTCTACCTCCCGGGGGGTGGCTCCGGGGTATTGGGTGACAAGCGCCGCTGTCTTGATGATAAAAGGGGCATCTTCCTTCTTCGGTAATTTAAAGAAGGAGTAGATGCCGCCTATCAGCAGCACGGCAAGGAAGAAGTAGATCACCTTCCTGTTCTCCAGTGAATATTGAGGTATGTTCATGGTGCAGGAAGTTAGTCGGTTAATACTTTTACAGTCTGGCCATCCGTCAGCCGGGTAGCACCGGCGGTGACCACCTGTTCGCCGGGCTTCAGACCCGCCGTGACGATGACATCGTCACGTCCCATCAGGTCGGAGACGGTGATCTGGCGGCGTTCCACCTGATGTATCTCCTTTTTGAAGACGAAAGCATAGCGGCTGTCGCCCTGTTCGTCGGCCACTACCGCGGCCAGCGGAATATAGACGGAGCCCCGGTTCATGGCCGATGTCTCGATATGGAGTATCACCCGGCAGGAGAAACCCACAGCGACCTTACAGCTTTCCGGCGTAAAATCCGGATCGATGATATCGAGAAAGACGGGAACACCCGAACCATCGGGCGAAGCTTCCACGTATTCCTTTACGCGTGCTTTATAGTAATGCCCCTTGTGGTTATCGAACTCCACCTGTACGGTGTAGGGGGAAGAGAAATACTGAAGATTCGTCTCCGGCATGATGTACTGCACCTGCAACTTGTCAGGATTGATCAGGCAGACCACTGCCTGTCCGGGTTGTACCTTCTGGTAGTTTTCCACGTACTTGCGTTGTATGAAGCCGTCGAAGGGAGCACGCAGTTTGGTCTGCTCCAGGGTGTTGCGGGCATATTCGTAGGCAGCCTGCGCGTTGGCATACGATGCCTTGGTGGTTTCATACTCCTGTTGGGAGATGGCCTGGCGGCCAAGCAGTTTCTCGGCACGTTGCAACTGCGCCTCTGCGGTCTGGAGAGAGGCTTTCTTGGCTTCATACTCCCACTTGAAGTCGAGGGGATCGATTTCGGCAACGACCTGTCCGGCACGTATCCGCTGCCCGGGTGCCACGTCGAACGTGACGAGCGGCCCCGACATCTTGAACGCAAGGTCGCTGAACTGGCTGGCGGAGACTACGCCGCTGAAGGTTTTCTCCACCATACCGAGTGCTGTTACTTCTGCCAGCTTCACCGGACGAGGCCCGCTTTCCTCGGGGGCGGGTTGCTTACAGCCTGCCAGTGCGGCGAAGACTATGAGGATCAAAGGAGATAGTGAGTGTTTCATGTGTATAATTGTATTATAGGTTAATAAATACCTTTATCCTTCTGCGATGGAAGCGAACATACGCCCTCGGCGGGAATTGTCAGAACAATATATCGACTTCCATATTGCTGATCCATTCCACCGGGCGGCCCTTAACCTTGTTGCAGGTAACGGCGAATTTAAGCGGAAGGATAATACTGAGTGGAATACGCAGCCACCCCGGCATATTAAATTCATGCAGCCCGATTAGGGAACCGAGCTGTATACCGGTTGACGGTGCCACCAGGAAGCGGGTTTCATTGTTGCGGCGATCCACCCCCATCTCCATATAACCGTACAGGCCTAGGAAGCGGCGGGGCGAAACGAATATGTCGGCGGCATAGTTCACACCCGCCTTGACGTTCCAGTTCTTCATGGTATAGGAGTTTGCCGGTGCATGCATATAATATCCGGAAATGGTGGGGCTAAGCCACTGGGCGACATCGCCTGCTTTCATGACCATCGTTGTCCCGTCCCCAAACTTGTGCCAGTTGAACATGCTGGCATTCAGACGGGCGCCATACACCATCACCCCTTCCCGATGGGCATGGATAGGCATGCCGATCAGGAACATGAACGAGTTGGCTACCCTGGAACGGATGAAGTTACGCGTGAAAGGTTCCTGTACGATCAACTGCAATTCTTCTTTGCGTGCGTCCGGCAGGTTATCCATCGGCAGGCTGCTGATGTCTGTGCCGAACGGGATCGGAAACTGGCAGACGACCGGGAAGTTGGCATATACGAAGCCGGGCAGCTCTTTCTCATTCGCCGGCAGTTCTTCGAGCGTATTGCGGGTGTTCCCCGCAGAAGCGTTATGGTACGCCCGCCATACTTCCGTCATGGACTGGCAGGTAGCGGTGACTACCTGGTAGAAGACCTGTGTCTCACGCTCATAGCTGTCGCCCTTATCCAGCGTATAAGCATGCCGTTCGGTGACACGTATATTCAGGTAGTCATCAGCCTTCCTATAGCTCATGGTATTCTGGTTTAGTCGCTTGTCACCATAGGCCGACCAGGTTTCGCCCTTCATATTGGCTGTTTGCACGGGGATCGTGTTATAGAAGTCGTGCAGGCTCTTATTATTGGAGACAGCCGATGCCGAGAAACCGCGGCGCACCATCTGATGTCCCGATGCGAACGAGTCCTGCAGGAAATGTTCGGCAAAGGCTTCGTAGAGGGCGGCGTAGAACATAAGGTCGTTCGAGGCTGTCCGGTTGCCTGCGTATAGCTGTTTGCCCGCTTCTTCGGCGAGGTAGACGGCAAAGATATGTATGCAGAAGTACTTCGAGAGCGAGGGTAGATGGTTCAGGCTGCTGAATACATCATTCACTTCGGAAGGTTTCTGTAACCGACGGATCAGTTCCGGGTCTATCATGCGGAGGTGTTCGTTCATCCCTTTTCCATAGGCGTAAAAGTGGGAGAGGTCTTTGATGGCCAGCAGGCCGTAAGCCAGATTGATGTCGAGCAGCTCCTTGCTGGATGCGCCGGTCAGGAACTCGTTCATGGCTTTGAACTCAAGTGCCAGTGTCCGGTTTGTCTTCGAGAAATGGGTTTGCAGTCCGGTTTCGAGCAGGAGAGGGTTTTCGACATGGTCGCCTGCCAGTCCGCACAGCGTACCGTAGGTTACAATGTTAGGCAACTGGATCAACTCGTTCATGGCATAGGCATTCGTCCCTTCCATGTGAGACATGTTCAGGATAGAGAGTAGCGCCTTGTCCGCTTCTGCCTCACTGGCAAAAATACCCTCTTCTGCCAGCCGGGCAGGTAACAGGCTCATGGCGCGGTCGCCTATCTTACGGTGTTCGGCAAAATCCCATGCGAAGCAGGGCAACTGAAGAAATGAAAGGATCGCAACGGCTAAAACCGGTAGCTTGCGACGAAGTGTGTCCGTGTAATTTGTTCTCATACTAATGTGGTGTGTTTCTATTAATTCGATGGTAAATGTATCACCGAGCAGTATGATAAACAATAGAAGGGAGGAGGTTTGGACGATGTGGTACTTTATTCGAATGATATGGTACTGGAAGGGGAGTGATAACGCACGGGTTCTTTCCTTACTGAAACAGTTCCAGAGTGAATTTCACCCCTATACTGCGGTAGTGCCCCTGTTCGAATCCGGCAAAAAGACCTACATTGAACAGGTCGCTACCCACGCCGTACCCCAGCTCGGTATAGCAGGGAAGATCCGGTGTCCAAAGTTGCCCGAAGTACAGGCGCTCGGAGACGACATAACGGGCATGTCTGGTCTTTATCAGCTGAAGCAGGAGCAACGGGCTTTCGAACATCAGGTGACATTGGGCATAGCTGTCGGATGTGTTGAAGTGTATGCCCGGCAACTGATAGAACACGCCGCCGAAGCTATTGTCCCACGACTCGGGGAAATAGTGGCGGGTGAAGTACCGGAAGTCTGCGAAGTAGAGTGCCTTCCGGTTGAAGTATCCCCCGCCGCTCAGGTGATAGTTGAACCGCTGCGACAGACCGATACGGATGCTCTGGTGCATATCGGCTTCCACCCGCCCGTAATTGCCTGCGTTCCGGCCTGTCCCGGGGATGGCCTGCACTACCTCGACGGAGAAGGTCGGATAGTAGGAGTAGAGGTACTCTTTCCGGTAACCATCCATCCAGTAATATTGTCGGGGGGTATATGTCAGGCCGACCGCCGGTGTGAAGTCGTGGAATGCCTGCCCGTCCTTCTCCGTTGGCATCCTCCGGTGAAAGGAGAGGCCGGCAGCCAGTTTCAGGCCGTTTGCCAGTTCGATGTTGTTCCTCAGTTCTATGTAATAATGCCTGAACTTATTGTGCAGGTTATCGGCGGTCAGGAAAGAGCTGTCCTGTAGCTGCTGTCCGATCCGTTGCATCACGCCGATGGGGTAACTCGGGTTGTCGTTGGCGGCGGTCAGGCTGAGAATGCCCTGTCGCTCGGGAAGGTACTCCCAATCTCCTGCCAGTTTGAAGAACAACTGCCGTCGCTTGAACAGGTAACCCAGCTCGGGACGGAAGCGCAGTTGGCGGTCGCGGTCGAAGGTCTTGCTGATACGTATCCGCTGATGGTAGGTGAAGCCGTTGCTTCCCGAATACCCCAGCTGGAAAGGGTTAAGTAGGCCCGAGTATTTGACACGGGTGGTCTTGTAGTCGAGGTTCATGGTATTTGTCAGTCGCTCCGTTATCTTCAGGTACGGGGTGAAGCTGCCGGTGTCGGTGTTGGCCACAAATCGCCCGGGCGTGAGGCGGTAGACCTGCTGCTCATCGGGCGTAAGAGCGGCATCACGTTTCGCCTGCCAGTAAGCCGTATCGCGTACGATAGGTATTGTGTCAGACGATAGATTGAAGTAGCGGGTCCGGTCGAGCGACTTCCGGTGCGGCGGCTCGTTATTTTCCTCTATCCGGGTGACCGACTTGTAGCGGAAAGCCGCATGGTAGTAGTTGGCCAGCCGGTTACCCGCCGCGTGGAAACGGACGCCCAGATTCGCCTCTTCCGGCAGGAGAAAGTAGCGGCGGTCGCGACTGAAACGCATCCGGAGGGTGAACTCCGAGAGGGTGGATCGTCCGTTCATCTCCGCCCGGTCTATCGTCCAGCTTCCGTCTACGATATACAGATGTCCGTCCAGCAGTTTCTGGCTCCACTGTTTCGGGGTGAAACGAATGGCGTAGATGCGGATGCCGGCCGTATCCTCCACACTCTCCAGACTGAAGTTGTAGTAGCGGAAAGCTTCCCGGGCAACAGGCATGATGATCCCTTTATTATAAATGGTAGGCGAGTAAATGTTCATGTTGATGAACGACAGCACTTCCTTCTGCTTGGCGGGTTTGAGCAGGCGGTTGCCATTGATGGCCCGGATATCATGGCGGTAGTTATTGGGGGCATCGTAGCGGAAGTCGCTTACCATCTCGAATACCGCATCCTTTTGGTTAGACTCCACGGGAAAGACCAGGTTGGCGAAGTGCATCAGGAAGTTCCTCTTCTGCACCGCTGTCCGCCCTTTCATATATACTTCGGTTTCATAAGAAGCTACCGCCTGCTCGTAGGCAGTGGCATTGGCAATAACAAGACGCATAACCGAGTCGGCCCGGTGGTCTCCCCTTCTCCGTGAAGCGTGGGCTGTCAAGGAGAGGAGGAGCAGGAGAGTCAGTATGCAGGGGAACTTCATTGCTGGCAGATTGACTGGTGGATATTAGCCCGTGTAAATCCTTTCGACATAACGGGGTGTTATTGAATGATGACTTTAAAGCTGTTGTCTCCACCGGCTACTACTACATAGCTTCCTGCCGGAACAGCCAGCTGTGAATCTCCCGCCGGAAGGAAGGCCGACTGCAACAGTGCGCCGCCGAAGGTGTAGAGCACGACCTTTCCCGCTGTGGGCTGGTTGACATGCAGGTAGCCGCGGCTTCCCCATATGCGGATGCCGGGAGCGGTGATGTCTTCGTTGGCAGTCGGGTTGTTCTTCACGATACCGGTGATGTGGACGGTGAGGTCCGAACGGATATACTTAATAATGTACTTTCCGTCGCTCGTACGCGGTGTGATGGTTTCGCCGTCGCTGGTGGTGACTACGGGTGTCGACTGGTCATAGTCTTTATCCAGTGTAAGGAAGAAGCCGAAGTTATCCCACGATTCCACCTCGTAGTTACCGGCGGCAGGGTCGGTGGTCGCTCCTTCTATGGCCGGTAGGGTGACGGTATAATAGGTTGGCGGGATCGGGTCGGGATCAGGATCGGGGATCGGGTCGCTCTTGGGGGTAACGGTCACTGTTTCTCCCTTTGTACTTAATAAAGTGGTGGCGGTGTTACCGTTATCGCTTGTTGTGCGTTTGATCAGGCAACGGTAAGCAGTGGAGCCGATAGTCGCAGTGGCCGGTTGGTATGTGTCGGTGATACCGCTTGTTGCACGGGTTGTTATGGGGGAACCATCCCCATTGTAGCTATTTGTTTGTACATCCGTGTAGCTGCCATCGGTGTTCTTCTTCTGCCAGATAAAGGTGGTGGTACCTGCCTTTTCATTGGTGCTGGCGGTAAGGTTGACGGGGGTGTTTTGCATAACGCTGCCGCCGCCGTTAACATCGGCTTTGATGTGGAGGGCACCAGTGCCTTCTACCTTCGTAACGGTGGCGGTGCTGTCGATAAAGGTGCCGGCGTTCTCGATCTTCGTGACGTTGAGTGTTGCACCGGCTTCGAGCTTCAGGGTGATGGAGGCATCCTTCTCTACGGTTAAAGTACCGAGGGTGTTTGAGCCTTCGAGCTTGAGGGTGACTTCTGCGCCGTCTTTGATTTCGGTCTTTGCATCAGTAGCACCGTTTGTGCCTCCGTTGACGGTAATGCCTTTCAGGGTCAGGGTGGCATCCTTCACGTTACCACTTACTTCGATGGACTTGACTTTCGTGCCGCTTCCATCACCGATGGTGCCGTCGAAGGGGGTGGGGGAGCTGGTGTCATCCGTAGAGCTGTTGAGGTTGTCGCCTGTCCCGCCGGAGATGGTAATGCCTTTGTCTTTGTCGTCTTCTGTCGGGACGAGCGGTTTAGCCATGTTGGCGACCTTGACCTTGCCGGTGTAGTTGCCATCGCTCTCTGTCAACAGGTTGTTTGCATCGGCGATACTGTCGGGCAGGGCTGCGGCGAGGGTGAAGCGGAAGACGTTGACGGCACCTTCGGCTTTATTGTATGCGCCGTTGTTATCGGTGTTCCCATTATTGTGTGCATTACTGTTGCCGTTGTTATCAGCGGCATCATAGTTCCAGGCACTTACAGCCAGGCTGTCTTTGTGGCCATTGGCGAGGACGATGGAGACGTATTGAGGGAGGATCGCGATTACCTCTTCTGCCGTCTGTTTGCTCTCTTTCAGGGTGATGTCGCCTATCTTGCTCAGCAGGTGGGCGTAGGCCACCTCTACGGTGACGGGGTAGCCGGGCATCTTGAAAGTGTAGGGGCTGCTGCTGCCGGTAATCGAGACGGTTGTGCCGGTAACGCCGGTCTTGTAGGCTTTCGGATAGCCGGTGCGGACCACATAGCCGTTGTTGGGCATTACGGTCAGCTTGACGGTGGTGGCGTTTGTGCCGCCACTTGCGCCGTAGACGAGGGTGTCGTTGCCTGCAACGGTTACGCCGCCACCGTCTGGCGTGTTGTCTTCGACTGTCACGGTGCCGTTGTTGCCGCCGGTGGTGGCGAGGCTGAGCTTGTAGGGCATGGCGGGGTCAGCGGGTGCCGCTTTGGTATCGTTGCCGCCGGTCTGTGCCGCCAGCGGCAGCGCGAGGGCTGCCAGCAGGGTTGCTATATATATAATGTATGCTTTCATCTTAGAGGGATACTTTATAAGTGATGTTATTACTATGTACGAAGTAGATGCCGCGTGGCAGGCTTACCGTCTGCTGTCCGGTGAGGGCGAGGCGGCGCACGAGTTGTCCGGCGGTGTTGTAGATGCTGATGTCGGCAGGCTTCGAGGCATCGAGGTGCAGCTGTCCGTCTGCCGCCCATACGCGGAAGGTATTATCGGGCAGGGCTACCGGCTCGTTGGCGGTCGGGATGCCACCGGAGCGAAGCTCCATGACTGCTGCTGATGTCACGGCGTTGGCTACCATATAGCTTTGGAAGGGCTTCACCACGGCGTTGTCGGTCCGTTCGAAGCGTGTGCCATCGTCACTCAGGATGTAGGCCACCGGGATGGTCACCTCCTTCAGCGTCGGGTTGGCGTGGAAGAGGAAGATGCCGGTGTAGAGGGCTTCGCCTGTCGGGGCGGCTGCATCGGCGGGGATGGTGACGAGGGCGCTCCCCGATGTGGGTGCCGAGAGGGTGGCGGATACGCCGATTGCCTCTGTTGCGATCAGAGATCGATTCTGGATGAGGAGGGTGCCGCTACCATCCCCGCGCGTGTTCCAAAACTGGGCGTCCGGCTGACTGTAGCCGTTTAATTGGTAGATCGTCTGCGATGTCGCGACCGCGTTCATGTTTACCGGGCTTCCGTAGGCCGTCCATTTGTTGCCGAGGGTGATCGGGTGGGCGAGTTCCTTTACGGTAAAGGCCTTTTGGGTTATTACCTGTCCGCCCTCCTCGATGGTGAGCTTTTTGAGAGAGGCGTTATCGGTCGCTATGGTGAATATGCCGCCGTCCTTGATGACGATGTCCTTGTCCTTATGCGTAGCGGCTTCGTAGCTGACGGCGGTGGAGATCTCGATGGGCAGCTCCAGGAAGTCGGCACGGGTGGGCATGTTGCCGCTGCCGTCGCCTTGTCCGTTGATGACTTTGTCCGAGGTCAGTCCGGTTGTCTTCAGCTTGGGCAGGGCAGTGTTGTCGGAGAAGTCCCAGACAGCCGTCTGCCAATCGGTGAACGCGCCTGCTCCGGCTTCGGTGCCGATGAAGTTGGCCTCCGTCAGGTCGGCTCCGTTCTCCTTGTCGGCTCCCTTATCAGTCCACTCGCCGGGGATAAGGGGGCTGCCGAAGTTGCCGGAGAGGGTACTGCCACCGCCTACTCTTCTCTTTGTAAAAGCGGTTATACCTCCCATGTTCAGGGCGATGCAATTCTTTAGTGTTGGTGAGCCACTAAAGGATCCTGCTATGCCGCCAGCGGAGTATTCAGCGCCCCCGGTGATCGCTCCCGTGGCGTAGCATTGCTGGATGGTGCCGGAGTTCTGTCCTGCGATACCACCGGCAATGTTGTTGGCCGTGCATGAAGCCGTGGAGTAACAGTTCCGGATGGTACCTTGAGTGGTATTGTAAGCAACGATACCACCTGTATAGTTGGATTCATTCGTTAACGATCCTTCGGTGTAGCAGTTCTGGACCGTCCCGTAGTTATATCCTGCGATACCGCCGATACCGCCGAAACTATATGATATGTTGCCCGCTATCGTAGCCTTCACGCCGAGGTTCTGCACGGTGCCGGTCTCGCCAATCATGGCAAAGAGGTTGGCGGAGCCTGAAAGGGTGATCGTGTGCCCTTGCCCATCGAAGATGCCTAAGAAAGGCTTGTTATCGTTTTGATTGTTTGTTAGGATGCCTATGCCTGTCGTCCAGCCGGTGACGGTGATGTCGGCGGTGAGGGTAACCGTCTTTCCCGCGTAGTCCGCGCCGTTGTTCACCGCGTCGCGGAAGGCCACGAGGTCTTCCTTCGAGGCGATGGTAGTGATCAAGGGTTTGCGCATCACGCTTTCGCGGGTGATGCCGTCGGCGGGCTGCGTGCTGAAGCCTTTCAGCTTGGGCAGGTAGGTGTTGTTGCCGAAGTCCCAGTCGTTAGCCCCATCCGTAGGCCAGTTGGCGAAGGCACCGGTAGCGGTTGTCACGTTGGTGAAGTTCTCGTCCGTCAGGTCTTCGCCGTCTGCCTTATCGGCTCCCTTATCGGTCCAGGTGCCGGGGATAAGGGGGGAGGCGTAGTTGCCGGATAGACTGCCGGCACCTACTCTTCTTATTGTTGAGTTGCCTGTTATATTCGTGTTCAAGGCGATGCTATTCTTTAGTGTTATGGAGCCTCCGAAGGTTCCTGCTATGCCGCCGGCAGATTCTCCTGTGATCGCTCCTGTGGCGTAGCATTGCTGGATCGTGCCGGAGTTCTTTCCTACGATGCCGCCGGTATTGTTATTGCCTGTACATAAAGCCGTAGAGTAACAGTTCTGGATGGTACCCCCGTTCTCTCCGATGATGCCTCCTGTATAGAAAGATTCATTCGTTATCGCTCCTTCGGTGTAGCAATTCCGGACAGTCCCGAGGCTATATCCCACGATGCCGCCGACATAATTGGCGTTGGCTGTTATCGTAGCGTTCACGCCGAGGTTCTGCACGATTCCTCCCAGGTTGTCGGCCTTGCCAATTACGGCAAAGAGACTGGCGGAACCTTCCAAGGTAATCGTGTACCCTTGCCCATCGAAGGTGCCTAAGAAAGGCTTGTTATTATCATTTTGGGCTGCTTTGATGCCTATGCCTGTCGTCCAGCCGGTGACGGTGATGTCGGCGGTGAGTGTAACCGTCTTTCCCGCGTAGTCCGCGTCGTTGTTCACCGCTTCGCGGAAGGCGACGAGGTCTTCTGCCGAGGCGATGGTGGTGATCAAGGGTTTGCGCATCACGCTTTCGCGGGTGATGCTGTCGGCAGGCTGCGTGCCGTTAAAGCCTTTCAGCTTGGGCAGCTTGGTGTTGTCGGTGAAGTCCCAGTTCGTGTCTGTCCAGCCGGTGAAGGCACCGTTAGCACCTGTCACGTTGATGAAGTTCTCGTCCGTCAGGTCGGCGCCGTTTGGCTTGTCGGCTCCCTTATCGGCCCATGTGCCGTCGATAAGGGGGGAGGCGTAGTTGTCTGTGCCGGCTATACTGCTTACCCTGTAGATTGTGCCACTGGACGTTATGCCTTTCGTGTTCAAGGCGATGCAATGGGTTACGCTTGCCTGTTTGTATGCGATGCCGGCGGCGTTTTGGTTGTTATTCACCTTTCCGGTGGCGTAGCAGTAGCTGATGGTGCCGTCATTGCTAAAGTCGCTGTCCCCCGCTATACCTCCGGCGTAAAGGGCTAATGAGATCTCTCCTGTCGCGTAGCAATTGGAGATGTTGGCCTGGTTGCACCCGGCTATGCCTCCGGCGTAGCTATCCGTATAGCTGTTGCCCCCCCATGCCTCTACCTCCACGGTCGTGAAGCAGTTCTTGATCGTGCCTTTGTTGCGTCCGGCTATGCCACCGGCGTAGGCATCATTGTTGGGGAGGATGACGCTGACTTTCCCTGTCACGCCGAGGTTCTGCACGGTGCCTCCCGTGCCGATGTATCCGAAGAGGCCGCCGTACGAGTCGCCGTACTGGTAACCGTCCCCGTTGATGTTTACATTGAGGTACTTGATGCAGTGGCCTCCGCCTTCGAAGGTGCCCTTGAACTGCTTGGATTTGTTGCCTATCGGTGTCCAGGCATCGCTTAGGGTGATGTCGGCGGTGAGTGCAACCGTCTTTCCCGCGTAGTCCGCGCCGTTGTTCACCGCGTCGCGGAAGGCGGCGAGTTCTTCAGCGGTGCTTACCTCGTAGGGCGCTTCTGCGGTGCCGCTCCCCGTCCAGGTTATGGATGGTTCCTGCGCAGGAACAGCTATGCTCATGATGAGCATAGCTGTTATCAGGCCTATTATCCTTTTACTAATAGCTTGTTTGTTTATCATCTTCTTCTTTTTTCTTATGTTTGTTCGTTTACATTGTTGATTTCTATTATATGAAGGTAGAGCCTGTTTCCCGCCGGCGGGGGAGGGAGCCTGTTCCTATTCGATGACCGGACGGTCATCATCGCCACCGCCACCACCGTCGCCAACCTGTACGTTGCAGGATACGGAGCGGGGTTGTTTCAGCATGGTGCTGCCGCCGTTGCTGAATTGGGTGGTTACTTTCAGTTCGTAAATGCCGTCTTTCATGCCGGTAGGGAGTAAAAGCAGCAGCTCGGAAGGGTTGTTTACAACGATGTCGTCGGCCGCTATTTTGGTAACCGAACCATCTGTATGCGTCAGGCTGATACCTACTTCTTCGGCAGTGCCTATCACTTTCAGCCGGCTACCACGGATGAATACGTTATGACCCGGGGTAATCCGGTTGGCAAGTATACCTAAAATACGGTCTTCTACTTCCAGAATATACATGCTGTCGGGTTTCTCGCTCTCCACTTCCACTTTCGTCTGGCGGATTGCTTCGCGTAGGAGTTTGTCCTGGGTGAAGTCTACATAGACGGAATTCTTATCCGGATTCCATACTCCACCTTCGATCATTCCGCTGAAACGTGCCACGGCACGGAACAGTCCGGCGTTTACACTATATCCGTTAAGGATCAGTTGGGCCACTACGCGCAGGAAGAGGGTCACGACGTGTACGATGGTTTCCCTTTTTACACCGGTGATCTCTTTCTCCATTTCATCGTATACCTTATTCAGGTCTACCGACCCGGCAGAGTTTAACATAAGGATTCTGCCTCCCTTTTTGGTACCGATCGGCAATTTGACCAGCCAGCCTTTCAATTTGTTTAACATGATACGTAAGGTTTTATGATACCGCGTTGCTTCCGGCGAAGGAAGAGGTAACCGGCATCCGATTCATATTCTATTAGTGAAATAATCAAAGGTAAATATATGGAAGCAACTCCCGAAAAACAATAGCCTGTGGCGTATATGAATGAAATGGCACTAATCTCGAACAATGTGGTACTATTCCTCGCTTTTCTTCTTGATATACTCCCCGGGTGTTTGTCCGGTGACCTGACGGAACTGGCGGAAAAAGGAGGTGCGGGAGGCAAACCCTGACTGAGGGTAGAGTTCATCGAAACTTTTATCGGGGTCGTTGCGGATTGCTTCCAACAGATGGCTCACCCGGTAAGTTGCTATCCAGTGGTTAAAATTCATTTTCGACAAACTGTTGAGAGTTGTCGAGAGAAGCGTGCGGTTTGTCCCGACATGACGTACCAGTTTCCCGAGGGTCAGCGTGGGGTCGAGATAAGGCTTCTCTTTATCCATAACAATTAATACGCGCTCAAATAAGCGCTGCATCACGAGAAGAGAGTTAGTTTCGTTATCCATAGTGCATAAGATACTTATCAGTAGTTCAAACAAGTTTTACACATCAAAGGTATAAACACACAGACAAAGTTTCCTAGACTGCTCGTGAGATACGAACGATCTGGAACATATTATGTACGATGTGGCACATTACGGCTTATTCACCGGTTTCTTTCCTTCATGTACTGTTTTGGCGTCATTCCGGTGGCTTGGCGGAACTGGCGGTAGAAGGAGGTACGCGAAGCGAATCCCGCAGTATTGTATAATTCGTCAATGTAGAGGTCGGGCTGTTCGTTGATCTGCTGTATCAGGTAATTCACCCGGTAGGTGGCCAGCCAGTTGCTGAAAGTAGTCTGTGCGTGCCGGTTGATGGCGGTGGAGAGCTGCGTGCGGTTGGTTCCCACCAGCCGTGCGAGCGTGATGAGGTCGAACTGCGGGTCGAGGAAAGGTTTGTCGGTCTCCATCACCCGGAGTGCCTGGTGGAAGATACGGCGGTAGACTTGTTGCTGGTTGACTGTAGGGGGCGTTTCTTCATCGGTAGCCGGTGTACTTTCGGGTTCGGCCGGGAGGGTTGGGGGTGTCGGTGTCAGTTGCAGGTGCTCTTGTGGATAAGCCGGTTCATTTGCCATAGGGAGAGAGGAACCCATCAGAAGTGAACGGATTTCGAGCCAGTCGGCATGACGCAATGCGATGAGCATGAACAGGCGGCGCAAGCGGCGGCGATGGTGACGCCACCATAAAACGGCTGCCAGCAGGCTGGCAGCCAGTATGACTACGAGCGTAAGTAGCAGATATTGCATTCGCCGGGCACTGGCGGTCTGTTCCTTTTGCAGCAGTAGCTGGTTGCTGAGTTCTTTGTTTTGCAGCATCTCTTCCAGCCGTAGTTTTTCCGTCTTCCAACGTGCTTCGTTAGCGGCTTCCTGTAGCGAGTCGACCTGGTGCATATACCCGGCATAGCGGTCTTTTTGCCCGATGCTGTAGTAAGATTGGGCCAGCAGGCGGGCGGCGTCGATGGGGGGTGTCTCGATGTCGATTATATGGTAGGTCGTGGCGGTATCGGGCAGGCTTTGATAGTCTTTGCTTTCCCATACGCGGGTGAGCAGGGGGATGGCTTCGCGGTGGCGTTTGGCCTGGTGGAGGATAAAGGCATAATCGTAGAAGATGCGCAGTTCGTAGTGGCTGTACTTCTTTTTTTCCCGGGCAGTGAAGAGTTTGTCGATCCGGGCGACGGATGAGGCATACCATCGGCCGGCCTCATCGGTACGTCCGAGTTTGAGCAAGGCTTGCCCTTTTATCAGGCTTGGCCTGGAGGCATTCAGGCTTTTCCCACTCATTGTCGTCAGGCAGCTGTCGGCATAGGCCAGAGCATCGGCATACTGTCCGAAGCGGAGCGAATAACCGGCCAGTTGATTGTACCAGGTATGGAGAAGCGCGGGCTTGGCGGGACGTGCTTTGTGGAGCCAGTCGAAGCAGGCTTGCGGTTGGTTATAGTAGTTATACATTTGGGCCATCACATAGTAGTTGGGTTTCATCTTCTCTTCACCGTAGAGGGAACAAACGAGGGAGTCAAGCGTCGGCAGCCAATTGAGGGCGGCTGCCGTATCGTGCTTTTCCTGATAGTGGAGGAGAAGTGCCTCGCCGACTTCGCAGATAAGGCTGTCTTCTGCGGGATCCCAGACGATACTCTCCTGGATGTCATTACCGGGATTGTCCGTAGGCTGCGGCCTCTGTGTACAGGCGCAGGGGAGAATGAGCAGAAGAAAGAGAAATAGACTGATGTTTCGTTTCATATAAATTATGTATTAATATATTTGTTATTTATACGGCCACCCCGACTAAGCTTATACGGTCGCTCTCACTAAGCTTATACGGTCACCCTCACTAGGCTTGTACGGTCACCCTCACTAAGGGCGTACGGTCGCTTCCATCGGAACGGGAGTAAGCGGTCATAGCCATACGATGAGGGCGAGCGTAATACCTCTTCCGGTTTTATTTATTTGATAATCAGATATGTTTCTTGTGACTTGCTCCACCTCTGCCCTAAGCCGCAGTCCTCCGTCTACCCAGTGAACGAGTGGGCGGCGGTACTCTGCTTGCAGGCCGACACGCAGGCGGGTGGCGGTGAGGGCGGCAAAGGAGGAACTGAAGCGCTCGTAGTTGCGGTAAGAGTTCATTTCGACCTCTGCGTTATTCTCTTCGCGGGTGAGGCGTTCCTCCGTTCCGCTGCCCGTCAGGAGGGTGACGGAAGGGCGGAGCGTCAATCGTCCTGCATGCGGCAAGGCGATGCGGCGGAGAAAGGCGGCTTCTACACGGAACACACCGGTCTGTTGGGCGATGGCGTAAGGATAGCTGTACAGTTCGTCGCGGCGGCCTGTCCATCCGGCTGCCAGTTGCCAGGCGAGCGTGGCACCGTCGGGGGTATAGTCGCGGGCAAGTTCATAGCCGACCGCCACGTCCGCCGTATGGCGCGAGGCGAAACGTATCCGGCCGAAGATGTTCCAGGTGGCGTTGATATTATCGGGGTCAGGTCGTTGCAGGATACGATCGTTAACGTCGCGGCGCCATCCGATGGCGGGGCTGATCAGATGCGTCCACCGCCCTTGGCGGATATCCAGCCGGCTGCGGTAGCCGAGCGTGAGGTATTTCTCTTTCCATCCATACATATTCTCCGAGTCGTCGGGACTGATGCCGCGGCGCTCGAAACCCAGTTGCAGTTCGTTGAACCAGCTTACCCGCGCCCTTCGGTATTCACCCTGCAAGGCCGCCTGCCAGCCGTTGCCTGTGCTGCGGAAGACGGAACTGTTGCCGGGCGTACTGCGAAGCATCCCGCCGCCACCGTGGTTGAGCTCAGACATGGGGAGGAAGTATCCCAGCGGGAAGGTGTAAAGACGTTCCTTGTCGTTGCTAGCGTAGCTCAGTAATTCGCTGCGGCGGATGTAGACGGCGGAAAGGCCGAAGCGCAATTGCTTGCCCGTGATCTACCCTCTTTCCCTACACGACGCTCTTCCGATCTTCGGGCGAGGCGTCCTGGTTGTCGGTGGCGGTATAGGCGCCGTCCAGTCCGGCTGTCAGGCGGGGGGAGAAGGCATAGGCCGCCTTTCCATAGAGGCTGTATTGCTCTGTGTGGCGCGGGTTCGACAGCGAGTCGCCTGCCGTGACGAGGTAGCCGGGTTGCACGGTGAGGTTCCACTGCTGGCCTTTCAGGCGGTCTTGCCGCCAACCCATGCCACCCGCCAGTCGGAGGTTGCCCAGGCGTTTGTAGCCGTCGGCGGTGCCGTTGTAACTGATCGTGTTTTCGGGCTGGTCGGTAGCGGCGAGGGCGGGGTGGAGACGGTTGTATCCGATGGTCGCTTCCAACAGGCTGTCGATCTCCGTCAGCCGGATACCAGCCGGATTGAGCGATTGTTCCCAAGGATTGTACTGCGTCCGGGTAGCGATGTCCGGATGCAATGCCCGGCGGCTGTCCTGCGCATTTGCCGCCGCAGCCGGGGCAAGGCAGAGGGGAGCCGTAAGGAGTAGTTGCAGTATATCTTTTATCTTCATCATAAGAAGCTGTTTATTGTATTTGTCGGGGTGTATTGTTTATATAAGCGTGCCTTATTGCTTCAGGCCGGGTGTCTCGCTGCTGAAGCAGTATTCCGTGCCCATGCCGCTTTTCCATACCATCCGTCCGTTTACCTTCTGTTTCAGTCTCTTCCAGGCCATGCCCGTGCCTGTGGGACCGGCTATCCCCGGGGCGGGGTCCATATGGAGCGGCAGGCGGCTGTTGACGACGAGGGTAGGCGACGAGACGTAGTTGGCCACATCGACTACCCACTCGGCGGGGATATGCAGGTAGGTCAGCTTGGCGGTGCTCTCCGGCTCCTTACGGATATGGCCGGCATCGGCTATCCAGGCGGCCATGTCGCTTTGCGGGGCGAAAAGCACTACGGTCGGGCCGCTGACGGTCAGCGAATAGGCCGTGCCGCTACCGTGCCAGATCATGTTGAGGGGGCGCACGCCCGCGGTGATCTTGCTTTGGGTGAGGCTGGCATGCCAGAAGGCCCATTCTACGTGCGAGAGGTCGAGGGAGGCGGGGATACCGTACTCGCCGGCGGTATGGTCGATGGCATTGGTTGCCACCACCTGGCGCTCTCCGGGCAGGAGAGGGTAGTCGGTGCCGTTGCCGGGAAACTGCCAGCACATCATCGTGAGGGGGATTTCCGCCATGTCGGTATGAAGCATCCAGCTCGAAGGGCGCGAGGTGGTGAAGGGGGCTGCCTGGCCGATACAGAGGCCGTCCAGGTAGAGCGTCTCTTCCGAGTTGTTGGCGATGCTGAGGTACTGGTCGGTCGTGTAGGTCTGCTTGCCGTCGGGCTTCCGGCAACCGCCAAAGTAGAGTTCCTCTATCACCAGCTGGGGAGTGACACTGAGGTAGATGGGGACTTCGAGGTCGATCTCCTGCTCGCCGGGCTCTACGTACAGGTCGGCTATGCCTCCGTTGATGAAGTACTCCGTCCTGTTATTTATCACCTTGTGGGCGAAACTGAGGGTGCAGGAGCCGGGGGCGACTGTGAGGGTGGCGCACCCTTCGGCATCGGTCTTTACGGTGTATGTGTTGCCTACCGTCTGGTTCTTGATCTCTATCGGGATATCACCCAGGAGGACAGGGGTGCTGCCCTCCTGGGTGAGTCGTACTTGCAGCGTCCTATGGTCGGCGACCTGTTCGTCGCATCCGGCCATAAGCAGCAGGAAGGCGCAGAGGAGGAGGGTGAGTCGGAAATGTGTTGTCATATCAGTTTGTTGTTATTGTTTCACTTCTAGTTGTCATAGTCTTATTTGCAGTTCGAGGCCGAAGAAAGGGGGCGGGTTCTGGCGAAGGTTCTGCCCGCTGGTGGCTTTCATGCGTACCGGGCGCATGTCGGCCAGGTTGTTGGCGAAGAACGACAGGGTGGCGTAGCGGCTGAACTCCTTCGATACACGCAGGTTGATAAGGCCGTAGGGCTTGTATGCGTTTTGCAGGAATAGATCGGGGTCGCTGCTCAGAAGTAGCTCCGTGAAGTCGGGGTTCTCTTTGTCGGCTTCGGTGAAAGGGTGGCGTGTGCCGTCGGTGCCGCACCGGTAGAGGGGCCAGACTTCCGTTTCGTCTCCACCGTTGTAATACATGCGGTCGCGTTGCATCCAGATCATTTGCAGGGTGAGCGTCGTCACCAGCCCGATGCGGGGCAGGCGGGTGATGAAGCGGAAGTTGGTGGAGAGCAGTTCGCTGCGCCTTTCATTGCCTGCCGATGAGACGGGTTTGTCGTAGAAGCCGACGTAGGGGTAGGCTTCGCCGTAGGATACTCCCGGATTGGTATAGCCTGTCAGCCGGTTGTTTTTCCTGCGGATACAGAGCCACTGGCCGTCTACCGCCAGGGAGGTGAGCAGGGGGTGGAAAGTGCCGAAGTCGGCTGTCATCTCGATGCCGTGCTTGTGGGTCTTCTGCGCGTTTACGGTAGAGCTGAGGGCGGTGAAGCGCGTCCGCTCCTCGTAGGGTATGGGCGATCCGTTCACCCAGACCTGCCCGTCATGGTATTCGGGACGGAGGCCGGTGTCGTACTGGTATTCGTATTCGCGGTAGCTGTAGGGTATGTAGTCGGCCACAGAGGCGAAGCCGCCTGTCTCCCGCTCGTAGAAGCCGGTCATGTCGAGCCTCACGGCGGGTGTCTCCAGCATAAAGCCTGCTTCCAGCTTCCGGTTGATAACGGGGCGCAGGTCGGGGTTCTTGCCGCTGCCCGGCGCATGGGTGTAGATGACGGCAAGCGAGTTGCCGCTCTCCGGATCGTTGTAGTAGAAGGCGGAACGGTCCTCGTAAGTGGGTGAGGGATGCAGCATGCCTATGGTTGGCATGTATCCCATAAGGCCGGTACCGGCTTTCAGGCGTAGCTGCCGGCCGGCGGACGAGAAGGCTGTCCACGACAGGTTGATACGGGGTTCGGCACTGCCTGCCCAGCGGTAGCCTTCGCTTCCCATCGCCTGATAACGCATTCCGGCCTGTACCGTGGAACGGGGCCAGCGCAGGAGGGCTTCTGCATATATCGCCCCGCTGTGCATGAACGGTATATCCTTGTAAGAGCGGGGACGTATGGCACCATACGGGGGGCTTTGGGGGTCGAATGAGATGCCTTCTCCCCGGTTGCCTTCGCTCCGCCAGGTGATGCCGGCACTCAGCTCCACCCGGCTCTGTGGCTGCGGTAACGGACGTTGGGTGGAAGCACGCAGCTCGGCATCCACGTAAACCGGCAGCCCTTCGGTGAGCTCGCGGCAGAGGTAGCGGTCGGGCAGCACCGTAGCCACGCTTTCGCCGGTGACTGTCGAGCCTGTGTAGGCTTGCTTGATGGAAGGGACGTAGTATTCGTCCGACAGTGTTTTCGATGCCGACAGGTCGATGCGGAGGGAGAGCGTCTCGACCAGCTGCCGGGCGGGTTTCCATTCGCCTACCAGTGTGAGGCGGTGCGCTTGCAGTTGCCGGCGGCTGTGTTCCTCGTCGCTGACGTAGGTTTTCTCACCACCTGCCCTGGCTGTGTAGCTGAAGCGGGCGATCAGCGGTCGGCCGCCTGCCCGCCAGTAAAAGGTATTTGCCAGGCGCAGGCCTCCGGTGTGGAACGTCCCCTGCGCCGTATAGTCCGCCAGCAGGTTCAGCGTATGGCCGAGGGGGGAGATGACGATGCCTTTTCCGGCTGTGTATTGCTTCATATCCGGGTTATAACGTATGCTGATGCTCAGGGGCATCTCGCCGCTGCGTGTCTTCAGCCGGAGAAGTCCCCCGGTAAGGTTGCCGTAGCGGGCGGAGGGTATGCCGCGTGTCACTTCCGCCTGCTCCACTTCGTTCATCGAGAGGAAGCGGGTGTCGAAACCGGAATAAGGGCTGCCTATATAGCTGTTGAAGTGCAGTGGCGAACCGTCGACCAGTATCTGTGTACCTCTTGCTTCGCTGCTGCCGGTCTTGTTCAACCCGTCTGCCACCGTGATTTCCCTGACTGTGAAATATTGGGGATTGTTGAAGCCGGGCGTAGTGGTCAGTCCTCCCGGCAGAAGCTGCATCAGGTCGGCCGCACTGAACGGCTGCACGTGCTCTATGGCTGATGAAGGGAGCAGGGAGGTACTTCCGGGCCTCTTGCCCTCTATGGCGGTAACAACTACGTTGGGTAGATGAAAAGAGAGTGTATCGCCTGTCTCCGGGAGAAGTGGCTCCGTACCGTATACCGGTTGGAAAACAGATGCCAGGAGCAGGCAGCCGGTGGCAAATCTCCGTAGATAGTTGCTGATAGTCTGTGTGTGATAATCCATATATTTGTCCGTGTAATCAATACTAGTACCGACAAATATATGGATTGTATGCGAGATGACTTGTTAATGATGGTATTAATCGTTCTTCGGGAGTTCAAAAACTGAACGATCTGGTACTAGGAACGTATCTGTCCGTCCCCCTCGATGATGTATTTATAGGTAGTCAGTTCCGGCAAGGCCATCGGCCCGCGCGCATGCAGCTTCTGCGTGCTGATACCGATCTCTGCCCCGAAGCCGAATTGGGCTCCGTCGGTGAATGCCGTCGATACGTTCGCATAAACGCAGGCTGCATCTACCATCTGCTGGAACTGCTGGATCGCTTCCGTTGATTCGCTTACGATACTTTCACTATGTTTCGAACTATATCGGGTGATGTGCTCCAGTGCCTCGTCAAGACTGGCAACCGTGCGGATGCTCATCTTATAGTCGAGGAACTCGGTACCGAAGCTGTCTTCCGTAGCGGGTTGAAGCAACTCCGATGGATAAGAACCGACCAGAGATTCGAATGCCGGTTGGTCGGCGTATATGATTACATGGCTGTCTTTTAACTTATTGCAGATATAAGGTAGGTCGTTCAGACGGTCTTGATGGATAATCAGACAGTCCAAAGCGTTACACACGCTGACACGGCGCGTCTTTGCATTGTTTACGATGGCTTGCCCTTTCTCCTTATTTCCTTCCTTGTCGAAGTAGGTATGGCAAATCCCGGCTCCTGTCTCGATCACCGGAACGCGGGCATTGTCGCGTACGAAGTTGATCAGCGAACTGCTGCCGCGTGGAATGATCAGGTCTACCAGTCCGACGGCATTTAACAGTTCGGTCGTAGCTTCCCGGTCAGGAGGCAAGAGGCAACAAACAGCCGGGTTAACGCCATGACGTTCCAGTACTTGGTGGATAATCCCGACCAATGCCCGGTTGGAATCGTCTGCATCTGAACCACCTTTCAACACACAGGCGTTGCCACTTTTGAAACAAAGAGAGAATACATCGAATGTTACGTTCGGACGTGCTTCATAGATCACACCTATTACTCCGAAAGGTACGGATACTTTGCGGATCACCATGCCGTTCGGACGGGTTAACTCACTCAGAACCTTGCCCAGCGGTGAGGGGAGTGTTGCCACGTTCTTCATATCCCCGGCTATACCTTCCAAACGGTCGGCTGTCAGCTTCAGACGGTCGTATTTGGGATTAGCAGGATCCATACGGGCCAGGTCTTTCTCGTTGGCGGTAAGTACTTCCGCCTGTTGCTTTAGTAGCTCGTTGGCCGTATCGGTCAGGATGTTATTTCTTGCTTCATCGCTCAGTGTGATAAGCTGACGCGAAGCAGTAACACTTTGTTGTAATAGATGGTTGATTGCCATATTCTTTTCTTATTAACTGGTTCTAACTTTTCCTTCGGTAGCAATAGTCTCTGTCTAGTCCAAATACAGATAATCATAATGTACCAGCGGCTTGATGTCCCGTTGCCCGATCAGGGTTACTGCCTCCCGGCTATCGTATCCGGCGCAGCCAACGCCTATTTGAATGCCGTCTTCGCCGATTATCTTGACAATGTCGTTCTTCTCGAACTCACCTATGATGGCTGTCACGCCCACTAATAGCAGGCTTGTAGCCCGAGGACCAGTCAACGCTTCTTCCGTCCCTTTGTTGATATGTATCTCTCCTTTGGCGAAACCTTCGGAGTGGGCAATCCATTTCTTTACGCTGCTCACGGGTTTGGCTGCAGGAATAAACCGGGTGCAAACTTCCGTACTTCCCTTAACCAGTAGCCGGGGCAGAATGTTCTCCTTCTTTCCGTTACCGATAATGACGGTGATTCCTTCGTCAGCTACTTTCTGTGCGATACTGCATTTTGTGAGCATACCGCCCCTGCCGAATGACGACTTGCTGGTTTGTACATATTCCGACAGATCCTGTTTTCCGCCGTCGATCTCGCGGATCACCGTTGCTGCCGGATTAGAAGGATTGCCATTGTAAATACCGTCGATATTACTTAGGATAATAAGCGCATCCATCCCCATCATTGTCGCGATCAGGCCAGACAGCTCGTCATTATCCGTAAACATCAGTTCGGTTACGGAGATCGTGTCGTTCTCATTGACAATCGGTATCACATTGTTCTCGAGCATCACTTCCATACAATGCTTCTGGTTGAGATAATGCGTGCGGCTACCGAAGTTCTCCTTTGTCGTGAGCACCTGTCCGCAGGCAATCTTATGCTCACGGAATAACTCGAAATAACGGTTTATCAGTTTAGCCTGTCCCACTGCCGAATAAAGCTGACGGGCTGAAACCGGATCAGATCGGAAGAGCGTCGTGTAGGGAAAGAGTGTAGATCTCGGTGGTCGC
>OGJY01001567.1_pt1 | contig 26123 bp, 18 predicted proteins | sample 1572231 | NCBI WGS metagenome assembly OGJY01 (sample SAMEA2582121, study PRJEB24529) | metagenome | biome: Human gut stool | place: China | collected 2011
CCTGACTGGCCGCAGCGGCAGCTGCCTCGGCCTCTCTTTGTCGATTTTTGGAGAAGACCAGCGCCGCACCGATGCCGATGCAGACCGCCAGCGCCAGTGCGCAGAGGGCAAGGCATCTCGTCAGCCGGGGGTTCATGTGCGGTTCTCCCGGGCGGCAAGGTAGGCGGCAGGGCCGCTCTGGTAGAGATCGCCGCCGTGGGCGTCCAGCAGAACAGTCAGCGGGAAATCGCGGACGACCAGCCTGCGCACAGCCTCGCAGCCCAGATCAGGCCATGCGATGACCTCGCAGCTCTGGACGCTGTTGGCCATAAGGGCACCGGCCCCTCCGATGGCCGCCAGATAGACTGCGCCATTGTGCACGACTGACTGCTTGACGGCCTCGCTGCGCTTGCCCTTGCCGATCATACAGGCAAGGCCCAGATCGAGCAGCCGCGGGGTGTAGGCATCCATCCGGCCTGAGGTCGTTGGCCCGGCGGCACCGATGGCACAGCCCGGGCGCTCCGGCGTGGGGCCGACATAGTAGATTGCTGCGCCCTCGATGGGGAACGGCAGCTGCGCGCCCTGATCAAGCAGCTCCATCATGCGGGCATGGGCGGCATCGCGGGCGGTGTAGACCACCCCGGACAGCAGCACGGTATCCCCGGCCCGCAGGGGGGCCAGATCCGCCTTGGAAAGCGGTGTTTGTAAAATGTATTGCATCAGCGGCCCTCCTGTTCCCGCGCACGGCGGCGCAGCTCCTTATATTCCTCATGGTGGCGGTTGACAAATTCCAGCTCTGCCATCGTAATGTCGAGCGGCTCGGCGCGTTTGCCGTCCTCATCCAGCGGGATGTCTATGCGGGAGGCTTTTTGCTCCTGCGATGGGCGCGCCTTTTCCTCCGTTTCGTCCAGCGGAATATCAATGGTCGGTTTCGGCATCGGTTACACCTCCCGGCTGGCGCGGCGGGTCACATGGCAGCTGATGTTGACTGCTACCGGCAGACAGGCCACATGGGTAGGCTTCTGCTCAATGGCAACGCCCAGACAGGTCGTGGCACCGCCAAAGCCCTGCGGGCCGAAGCCGGTCGCGTTGATGGCGTCCAGCAGCTCTTTTTCCAGCGCAGCATAATACGGGTCGGCGTTCGGCTCGTCCAGCGGGCGCAGCAGCGCTTTTTTGGCAAGGGCTGCGCAATGGTCAAAGCTGCCGCCGATGCCGATGCCCAGCACAATGGGCGGGCAGGGATTGGCCCCTGCCTGCTCCACCGTATCCAGCACGAATTTTTTCACGCCCTCCACGCCGTCGGCAGGCTTGAGCATGGCAAGACGGCTCATGTTCTCACTGCCGGCGCCCTTGGGGGCAACGGTGATCTTGCAGCCGCTGCCGGGGACGAGATGCACGGTCAGGAACGCCGGCGTATTATCCCCCGTGTTGACGCGCTGCAGCGGGTCCGCTGTGATGGATTTGCGCAGAAATGCCTTTTCATAGCCGCGGCGCACGCCCTCGTTGACGGCCTCCGTCAGATCGCCGCTGATGTGGGCGTCCTGCCCCAGCTCGATAAAGACACAGGCCATGCCGGTGTCCTGACAGATGGGCAGAGCCTTCTCCTGCGCCGCACCGAGGTTCGACCACAGCAGGTCGAGGGTGGTTTTCGCCAGCGGCCACGGCTCTTCCTCCCGCGCTCTGGCCAGAGCCGCTTCCACGTCCTGGGGCAGGCGGGTGTTGGCTTCGATGCACAGGCGGGCGACGGTATCGGTGATGGACTGTGCGGAGATCGTCCTCATGCCGCGCCTCCTTTACAGACGGGCCACGCCGGTCTCGCGGGCAGCTTTTGCCACGGCAGAGGCCACGGCCTCAGCCACGCGGGGGTCGAATGCGCCGGGGATGATGTTCTCTTCGCTGCGGTCCTCATCCGTGATGAGGTCGGCGATGGCGTAGGCTGCGGCCAGCTTCATGGCATCGTTGATGTCCCGTGCGCGGACGCTCAGGGCACCCTTGAACAGGCCGGGGAAGCAGAGCACGTTGTTCACCTGATTCGGGAAGTCGCTGCGGCCGGTGGCCATGACCCGCACACCGCCTGCCTTGGCCTCGTCGGGCATGATCTCCGGGGTGGGGTTGGCCATGGCGAAAACGATGGCGTCCGGATTCATGGTCTTGCACAGCTCGGTGGTCAGGATGCCGGGGCGGGACACGCCGATGAAGACGTCAGCCCCCTCGATGGCCTCCTTCAGGCCGCCCTTGATCTGGCGGGGGTTGGTCACTTCGCCCAGCCAGTTCTTGTGGGCCTCGGCGCTGTTGCAGCCCTTGTACAGGGTGCCGAACTGGTCCACCGCCACGATGTCTTTGGCACCAGCGGTCATCAGCATCTTGATGATGGCCGTGCCGGCGGCACCGGGGCCGTTCAGGACGATGTGGACATCCTCCATCTTCTTGCCCACCACGCGCAGGGCGTTGATGAGCGCAGCCGTCACGACGATGGCGGTGCCGTGCTGGTCGTCATGGAAGACGGGAATGTCCAGCTCACGCTCCAGCGTTTCTTCGATCTCGAAGCACTCCGGGCTTTTGATGTCCTCCAGATTGATGCCGCCGAAGGTCGGGGCGATGGCCTTGCAGGCCGCGATGACGCTGGCGGCGTCGTGGGCGTCGATGCAGATGGGGAAGGCATCCACGCCGCCGAATTCCTTGAACAGCACGGCCTTGCCCTCCATGACCGGCAGACCGGCTTCGGGGCCGATGTCGCCCAGGCCCAGCACGGCGGTGCCGTTGGACACGACGGCCACCATGTTGCTCTTGAAGGTGTACTTGTACACGTCGTCGGGGTTCTCTTTGATCTTGCGGCAGGGCTCGGCGACGCCGGGGGTGTAAGCCGTGGACAGGTCGTCGCGGGTCCTGACCTCGACCTTGCTCACGATGCCGACTTTGCCGTGGTGGCTCTCGTGCATTTCGAGAGCGGCTTTGTTGTAATCCATGGATGTTCCTCCTTGTGTTGATGGGCTTCTCTTATTATAATAAAGCCGCAGGCCCGGCAGCGCAAGAGGATTTTTGCGTGTGCGGGGCGACAGCTTGACAAACGACGATAGAACGATTATACTACAAATAGAAAAGGCGCTGGCCCAACAAACGGCTAGCTCCCTACCAGCAGATCAAAAGAATGACCGCCAACGGGTGCTAAACGTGGGGCGGTCATTTCTTTTGTCCATTTTTTGTGCGAAACTCTCGGAATCGGAGCACGATGTCGATCGTGTCGTAAACCGTTGTGACGAGGAACGTCAACAGCGCAAGAATCTCGGTCAATGTCATGGGTACATTCCCCCTTTCGGCCAGAGCCTCCGGGGAGAAACGTTCAAAAGTCGCCCTCCCGGCGCCCTGTTTATGGAAACAAAGCCATCCGGTAGGGAGTTGCCGCCTGCGTTCTGGACACAGCGCCTTGCCGCTTTGCTGCGGCAATTATAGGATATCACAGCTTTTGACAAAAAGCAACGACCTCACGTGGCAGGCTGCGTGAAACTTGTGGAAATTTCGCAAAATCCTTTTCTTTTTCATTTTTACCCTTTATAATAAGATTTGTCTGAAAAAATTGCAGTTCCCGGCGGCGTCCGGGATACAGGAGGTATCCACTTGAAACGAATCATCTCGAAGGCAGTCTGCCTTCTCTGCGCCGGTGCGCTGGCGCTGACGGCTGCGGGTTGCTCGAAGTCTGCGGCGTCCTCTTCCGCATCGGCCGGCTCGGAGGCGTCTGTCTACGGCAGCGCTTCGGATTATGACTACCAGAACTTTGCTTACAGTGACGGTCTGGACGAGAACGGCTACTGGTCCGGCATCCGCGCACTGGATTATGTGACCCTGCCGGAGGACTACGCTTCCATCCCGCTGAAGAAGGCAGACATCGAGCCGACGGAGGAGGACGTCCAGTCCCAGATCGACAGCCTGCTCAGCCAGAACACCACCACGCAGCAGATCACCGACCGTGCCGCCGCCGACGGCGACACCGTCAACATCGACTATGTGGGCACCGTGGATGGCGTGGCCTTTACCGGCGGCACCTACAGCGGCTACAGCCTGACGCTGGGCAGCGGTTCCTTCATCGACGGCTTTGAAGACCAGATCGTGGGCCACAAGCCCGGCGAGACCTTCGATGTCAATGTCACCTTCCCGGACGGCTACAGCGACTCCACCGATGCCGAGGGCAATGCGGTGGTCCTGAGCAACAAAAAGGCAGTCTTCTCCGTCACGTTGAACTACATCAGCGAGGAGATCCTTCCGGAACTGACCGACGCCTGGGTCGAGGAGAATTTCAGCAGCACCGACGGCGTCCACACCGTGGAAGACCTGCGGGCCGAATACCAGAAGATGCTGTATCAGAACAACCTGAACACTGCGGTGATGGATTATCTGCTGGCAAACTCCACCTTCAAGGACCTGCCCAAAGAAGTGACCGATTATCAGGTCAACCAGTGCCTGAACTACTACTATACCATGGCTCAGTATTACGGCTATGATCTCGACAGCTTCCTGCAGGCTGCTGCCGGTTACAACAGCGCCGACGACCTGCTGGATGCCATGAGCGATAGCATCACCGAGTATGCCCGCGAAGCGCTGCTCTACCAGGCAGTGGCTGAGGCGATGGACATCGCCCCTACGCAGGAGCAGATCGACACCTACTCTGCCTACACCGAGACCTACGGTGCCAACTACTGCACCATGGTCGCGCTGATGGACGCCGTGTCCGAGGCGCTGACCACCGGGGCACAGGTGAAGTGATCCGATCTTGTTTCTGCGCCCCCAAAACCGAATAAGACCACAAACGGCCTGAACCCTGTGCAGCACAGAGTTCAGGCCGTTTCGGCTTTTTTGGGGTTATTTTTTCAGGGCATCTGCGAGGACGCGCAGCAGGTGCGGGACGTCCAGCGGTTTTGCGATATGGCCGTTCATACCGGCCTCCAGTGCGTTCTGACGGTCTTCTTCAAAGGCGTTTGCCGTCATCGCAAAGATGGGGATGTTGGCCTTCTCGGCGTCCGGCAGGGCGCGGATCTGCCGCGTGGCCTCGTAACCGTCCAGATTGGGCATCTGGATGTCCATCAGGATCAGGTCATACTGGCCGGGGGCCGCCTGCTTTATCTTCCGGACGGCGACCGCGCCGTCCTCGGCGGTATCCACCACAAAACCGGCTTCTTTCAGGATCTCCAGTGCGATCTCGCGGTTCAGCTCGTTGTCTTCCACCAGCAGGAGCTTCTTCCCCTTGAGGTCGGCCGCAGTGGGTTGAGCGGGCTCGGAGGCAGGCTCTGCACGGAACGGTTCGGCCAGAACGCGGCGCAGCTCCGAGAGGAAGAGCGGCTTTTCGCAGAACGCGGTCACTCCGGCGGCGCGGGCCTCGTCCTCGATGTCCGCCCAGTCGTAGGCGGTCAGGATGATGATGGGGCAGCGATTCCCGATCACCTTGCGGATCTGCCGCACGATCTCGATGCCGTTCATGTCGGGGATCAGCCAGTCGATGATGTAGACGCTGAACGCATCGCCCTGCTCCACCGCATATTTGGTGCGGATGACCGCTTCCTTGCCGGAGATCGTCCACTCCGGCCGCATCCCGATCTTGGACAGCATGGTGCTGACATTCAGGCAGGTGTTGGTATCGTCGTCTGCCACCAGTGCGCGCAGCCCTTCCAGCTGGGGGAGCTGCTTGGGCTCTGCTTTCTGCCCGCTGCGTGTGAAGCAGAGGGTCACGATGAACTCGGTGCCTTTGCCCGGCTCGCTCGTGAGGGCGATGGTGCCGCCCATCAGATCCACGATGTTCTTGGTGATGGACATTCCCAGGCCGGTGCCCTGAATGCCGCTGACGGTGGAGCTTTCCTCCCGGCTGAACTCCTCGAAGATGTGCTTCTGGAACTCTTCGCTCATGCCGATGCCGTTGTCCTTGATGCGGAACTCATAGCAGACGCAGCCCTTGGGCGCACCGTTCTTCTGGGCGATGCGGATGCTGATCATGCCGCCGGTGGGGGTGAACTTGATGGCGTTGGACAGGATGTTCAGCAGGATCTGGTTCAGCCGCAGTGGGTCGGTGATGATGTCCTCATCCTCGATGTCCATGGTATCAATGAAGAGCGACAGCCGTTTGGCCGCGACATTGGGCTGGATGATGGAGCGCACATCGTGGACAAGGTCGGGCAGATGCACTGCCTTTTCCTCGATCTTGACCTTGCCGCTCTCGATGCGGCTCATATCCAGCACATCGTTGATGAGGGAGAGCAGATGTTGGCTGGACGTGGAGATCTTTTTCAGGTAGTCCAGCACCTGCTCGCGGTTGTCGATGTGGGTCGCCGCCAGCGAGGTGAAGCCGATGATAGCGTTCATCGGGGTGCGGATATCGTGGCTCATGTTGAACAGGAACTCCCGCTTGGCGCGGTTGGCCGCGCCCTCGTGCTGGAGCGCGATCTCCAGTTTGCGGTTCTGCTCTTCCAGCTGGGTCTGATACTTCTTCTCCTGCTCTTTTTTCTGCTGCTCCATCTCCTGCACCGAGCGTCGGCGCAGCATCTGCAAGACCGAAACGAGCAGGATGTAACAGACCAGTGCCGTTAAGACCAGCGTGAGCGACGCGTGGAACACGGTTTTTTCATCCGTGTACGCATAGAGGTCGAACGACCGGCCGTGGCTGTACATGCCGAAATAGCAGCCGGAGCCGTTCCAGCCGTGGGTGGGCGTCAGCTTTTCCGCAAGCCCGGCGCTGCGGATCTCCTGCACCGGCGGGCTTGCGGTGGTGTCCTGCCCGATCAGCTCCGGGCGGTTGGACGCAATGACCTGATTGTTCTGCACGATGAACAGGGTGCCGCTGGTCTCTTCCGGGTAGCCGTCCAGAATGCTCTGGATCGACAGTGCCGTCCCCTCGACAAATTTGGCCGGGGTGCAGCGATAGGCCAGCAGGATGACCTCTTCGTGGTCGGCCCGATGTGCCGCCACATCCACGGCAGACCCGTCTGCCAGCAGAACGCGCTTCAGGTAGGTCTTCTGCGGGAAGCGGAAGACGTCCAGCGCGGTCTCCTTTTTGAGCCGGTCTTCCAGCTGGGCATAGCCGATGCCGTTCGCTGTGTACTCACACAGGAGCGTGCCGTCCGGGCGCAGCACGGAAATGCCGGTGAGCCAGAGCGTTTCGGTCTGCTGTTTCAGGCAGTGCGGGTCGGAGAGGTCGAGTGCGGCGTCACCGGCCAGCTGGTGCACCGAGACCGCCGTGCGGCGGAGCGCTTTGGCCGTGATGGTATCGTTGTACTGCTCAAAACTGGTGGACTGCGATTTGACGAACTCGATCGTCTGGCAGAAACGCTCTTCGGTCGCATGCAGGGCTTTCCAGCCGGAAGCCAGGACGACCCCCGCCATGAAGAGCACACCGACGAGAATGTAGAGCACCCAGGTCCGCGTGTTCGGAGTGGTTTTGTTGTTACGCGTCAATGGTGTCCACCTCCAGATACTGCGAAGCATGTTCCAGGTATTTGCCGACGATCCGTTCCAGTGTGCCGTCCTCGCGCATCTGCGCAAAGGTGTCATTCAGCTGGTGGTCCAGCCCGCGGCTGTCATTCTTGGCAAAGGCAACGCCCAGCCCGGTGACCAGCAGCGGCTCTTCGAGGATGCGGAACACCGCGTTGTTGTCTTTCATGTATTGCAGGATGGCCGTCTCGTGGGCGGCGATGGCGTCCACATAGCCGCAGGCCAGCATGGCATACTGCACACTGCGGTCTTCGATGCTGAACACCTCGACGGCCTGCGGGATGCGCGGGTCGGAGCCGCTGAGGAAGATGCCCTCTGGCTTGGAGGTGCTCTGCACCATAACGGTCTTCCCGGCAAGGTCGCTGAGGGACTGGATGCTGCTGTCGGCGTTCACAGCCACGACCTGACGGCTCACCATGTAAGGCCCGGCCCACTGGTAGAGCGTTTCGCGGCCCTGCATGGAAAAGCAGCCCCAGATGCAGTCGATGGCGCCGCTTTCCACAAGGGCGGTCTTCTGCTCCCAGTCGATGACTTCAAATCGTGCAGCGTATCCCATGCGGCGGAATGCCTCGGTGGCGATCTCCACATCGATCCCGGCCGGGGTGCCGTCATTGTTCAGATAAATATAGGGCGGGTAGGTGTCACTTCCGATGAGGATCTGCGGCAGACCGCTGTTCTTCGCGTCCGTTCCGCCGCAGGCACTCAGGCCGCCGAGGGCCGCCAGCAGGGTGCATCCGTTCAGGAATGCACGGCGTGAGATGAGGTGTTTCATGGGGATTTTCGTTCTCCTGTTGTTATTGCGTCCGCTGCTGCAACTGGACTTTCAGGTCGGTCTGCACATCCGTCAGGCATTGCAGCAGCAAAGGGTTGAATGCTCCGCACTCGCCGTTCAGGATCATCTGCACGGCTTTTTCGTGGGAGAAGGCTTTTTTGTAGCAGCGTTCGCTGGTCAGTGCATCGTACACATCGGCCAGCGCGACCAGTTGTGCGCTGATGGGAATTTCATCGCCCTTCAGCCCATCCGGGTAGCCGCGCCCGTCCCAGCGCTCGTGGTGCCAGCGGGTGATCTCGTAGGCGGTCTGCAGCAGCGGCTGCTCGTTGAAGTCTTCCAGCTGGTGCAGCATCTCGGCCCCCAGCATACTGTGGGTCTTGACGACCTTGAATTCTTCCGGGGTCAGCTTGCCGGGTTTGTTGAGGATCTTTTCGTCGATGCCGATCTTGCCGATGTCGTGCAGGGCGGAGGCCAGCGGGATGTTGTCCTGCTGCTCGGCGGTGATGGGATACTGGCTGCTGATCTCCAGCAGGCGGTGGAGCAGCAGCTCGGTGATGATGCGGATGTGCCGCACATGGGCGCCGCTCTCGCCGTTGCGGAACTCCACGATATGGCTCAGCACACCCACCAGCATATCGGTGTTGTTTTCGCGGGCGCGGATCTGGTCCGACACCATCTGCACCAGCCGCCGCTGCTTGGCGTACAGCTTGATGGTGTTGGTCACGCGGCGGTAGACGATGCGGGCATCGAAGGGGCGGTTGACGTAATCGCTGGCTCCCAGCTCATAGGAGCGCCGGATCGCGGCGTCGGAGTCGTCGCTGGAGATCATGATGACCGGGATGTCCTCGATGGTGTGGTTGGCGTTCATGGCCTTGAGCACCTCGAAGCCATCCATGACCGGCATATTGATGTCCAGCAGCACCAGCGCAAGATTCCCGGCTTCGGCCTGCAAGGCATCCATACATTCCCGGCCATCTTTTGCTTCCAGAATACGGTAGTCGCCTTGCAGGATTTCGGCCAGGATGAGGCGGTTCATTTCAGAGTCATCCACAAGAAGGATCTGCGGCTTCTCCTCCACCAGTTCTTCCTGCGCGGTCAGCGCGTTTTCGGGGAGTTCCACCGTGACGGCATTCTTGCGGCCCTTTGCCTGATACATCAGCCGGTCTGCCCGGCGAACCGCATTCTCCATCGAGTCGGTGATGGCCTGCATCGTTCCGCCGATGCTCAGTGAGAGGCGAAAATGCGGATAACCGGGTACAGTAGCCTGCTGCACGGCGGCTCTGATCTGCTCCAGCTTGGTTTGCAGGATGTCGCTCGGAATGCCGGGCAGCACCAGCAGAAATTCATCCCCGCCGTAGCGGATGAGCAGATCGGAGCTGCGGATGCAGGAGCGGATGGCATTGGCCGCTGCTTCCAGCGCCACATCTCCGGCGTGATGCCCATAGGTGTCGTTGCAGATCTTGAAATCGTCCACATCCATCAGCGCGATGCCTGCGGGGCCGACGATACGGGATGCGATATCCTCATAGTAGCGGCGGTTGTATGTGCCAGTCAAGACATCGTGGTAAAGTTTTGCACGGTAGCTCTCTGCTGTTTCTTGAAGCTTTTCCTCGGTTTCGGCCTGCATCTTTTCCATGTTGGAGCACTCGAACTGCCTTTGCATGTGACCGATCAGCAGAATGTTCGCAACGATACCAAGGCCGATCACGATGAGCTTTTGAAGGTTCAAAGAGGTGTAAAGAAAAAAGCTGTGGTCAGTAGAAAAGAAAAACGCGGAGTATAGGAATGCAATGAAGCCACTTACGATTCCTGCTGCATAGCCGCATTTCACGAGCACAGCAGAAAGAACAACAAAAAGCACGATATTTGGATTTGGAATATGAAAATTCCAGACGATCAGGCAGGCGCTCAATTGGGCAAGTGCCGATAGCAACATAGGCTGAATTTTATTTGGCTGTCGTTCCATACGCAATACCATCCAATCCTTTGATTCATCATGATTGCTCTCTCACAAAAAAGAGCTGGGCCGCAAATGGGCGGCTCTGCCAGGTCGTGGGGGTCGGTCATCTGCGAAACCGTGCGATTCCACTATTTATTTTCGGGGGGGGGTAACGCGGAAGCGCTTGACGGTCTGTTCCAGCGCGTCGATGTCCACGGGCTTGGACAGATGCTCGTCCATCCCGGCTTCCTTGCTCTTCTGCATATCTTCCAAAAAGGCGTTTGCCGTCATGGCGAGGATGGGGATGACCCGGCCCAGCGGGTTTTCGCTGCTGCGGATGCGGCGGGCGGCTTCGAGGCCGTCCATCACCGGCATCTGCACATCCATCAGGATCATGTCATACTCGCCGGGCTTGACGCGGGCGAACGCATCCACAAGCTCCTGCCCGTTGGGGTAAATTTTGCAGTGTGCGCCCTTGGATTCCAGCAGCAGCTCCAGGATCTCGGCGTTGATGGCGTTGTCCTCGGCGCAGAGGAAGTTCATCCCGCACAGGGGAGAGATGTCCTCCGGCTCCTCCGGGAGCGCCTGCGCCTTTGGTGCCGCGTCCGCTTCGGTGTCGATGGGGAATTCCAGCACGACCTCAAAGCGGGTGCCCTTGCCGGTGGCACTCTCCACGCTGATGGAGCCGCCCATCAGGTCTACGATGCTCTTGGTGATAGCCATGCCAAGGCCGGTGCCCTGCACCTTGTTGGTGCCGGATTTTTCCTCGCGGGTAAAGGGTTCAAAAAGGGTCTTTTGGAACTCCTCGCTCATGCCGATGCCGTTATCCTGCACCACAAAGCGGTATTTGGCGTAATGCTCGGTATGGGTGAGCTCATCTACATCCAGCCGGATGTACCCACCGGTGGGCGTGTACTTGACCGCGTTGGAGAGGATGTTCATCAGCACCTGATTTAGGCGGTTGGGGTCGGCCAGTACGTTTTCGTGCTGCACAAGGGTGTTTACCGTAAAGGTCTGGCGGCGCTGGCTTGCCTGCTGGCGAATAACGCTGTCCAGCTGGCTGACCTGCTGGGGCAGGTTCATCTTTTCCACATTCAGGGTAGTCTTGCCGCTCTCAATCCGGCTCATATCCAGAATATCGTTGATGATGCCCAGCAGAAGCTGGCCGGATGTTTCCAGCTTGCCCAGATGCTCGGCCAGCTTTTCCGGCTCGTGCAGCTCGTTTTTCATCAGAGTGGTAATGCCGATGATAGCATTCATGGGGGTGCGGATATCGTGGCTCATGTTGGAAAGGAAGTCCGTCTTGGCTTTGCTGGCACGCTCGGCGGACTGTAATGCCTCGGCGGTAGCATCCTGCGCCCGCCGCATCTCGTCGTTGGCCTGCGTCAGCTGGACGTTATACTGCTCCAGACGGAGGTTCGTCTTTTTTTCAGCCTGCAGCTCCCGCTGCTGCTTTTCCCGCAAAAGGAACCAGCCAGCAATGACTGCCATGATCGAAAACACCGTTGCAAAGCCTACAATAACGGCCATGACGATATTGACCAGCTTCTGCGTATTCACGGCCACATATTCTGCTGGAACAAGGAACGCCAGCGTCCACTGGGCGTTTTCCATCTGCTTCAGGGCGTAGTAATACTCAGTTCCGTCCAGCACAGCGTTGGAATAACAGGAGCCTGTGCGGGCAAGCCGCTCCTTTGCTGCTGCAAAGGAAGAACCGTGCAGATAGGACATCTGGGAGAGCACGGTGTATACGTTATGCCCCTTCAGCAGCTCAGTGTCATTGGCGTTGAACAGCTTGAAGCCGTTATTATCCAGCACATAGACGCTGTTGTTATTTTCGTAGGCGTCGCAGCGGAAATAATCGTTCAGTTGGGTCATGCTCTGCGAAATACCAAAGTAGCGCAGGGTGATCTCTTTCTCTCCGCTTTGCAGTGTGATGGGGGTGGAGAGTTGTTCCAGAAACACCATCCGGGAGTCGTCCACGGTCAGCGAATTGGAAACATAGCTGACCCGCTGCGGCGCGTTTTCCAGATAGTTCATTTCCCGCAGCAGACCCGTGCGGCCATACTCGGTATAATAACGCCCGGCAGCATCCACGGCGATCAGTTCGATCTGTTTTTCATGGTAATTGGAAAGCTCCGACAGCTTTTTCAGATAGCGGTAGAGATCGGTATCAGTCTCCAGCGGGGTGTTGTACAAATAATTACACTGCACATCCACCTCGTCCCAGTGGTTGTCGATCACATCCTCCAGACTGTGGAACATCTGGTGGGTGACCTCTTCCATCTGGCTCAGACGCTCGTGGTAGACAAGGTTTTGGATGTAGGTCTGGCTCATGACAAAAAGGGTCAGGATCAACACGATGCTGACAAAGCCGAAGCCCACAAACAGCTTTTTATAGATTTTGTTGTTCACATCCAGTATCTCCTGTCCGTTTTATTCAACTCCATGCGGTGTCTGCCCGGCTGATGGTGGTGTAAGCACCAAAGAAGGTTTTTGCGGCATCCATGCCCACCACGCCGCTGTCTGTCACCGTTGCTTCGGCAGCCAGCCGGTCGCTCACACCGCAGATGGCAACCTGATAGGTCTTGCCCGCCTCCGGCTGCACCGGGCTTACCAGCACATAGGGGTAGCCCTTGCCGTTGCCGTAGGCATCGTAGCCAGAAGCCAGCAGGTCGCTGATCTGCTGCCCGGTCAGGGTGACGGTCTGGATGGTGCGGTTCCAGCCGGTGGGCAGGATGACCGAAAGGTCGTAATCCGTAATGCCCTTGGCGTACAGCTTGGCGGCTACGCCGTGGTGGTTCTGCTCGGTGGGGTTGCCGGGGATCCATGTGCTCAGCGAGACCAGCGCAAGGTCGCTGCCGGTAGCCTGTGCAAAGCAGCGGCCTACCAGCATGGCGCAGTCCTGCTGCGAAAGCTCCTCCGTAACGGTAGTGATGACATCCGGGGTGTTGTTCACCACACTGTCCTGATCCTCGTCCAGCTGACGGATGACATCCTCCATGGTGGCGTTGCCCTTCATGAAGTCCAGCATTTTAAGGCCGGTGGTCACGAAGGTGTTTTCCCAGCCGGAATAGATAAAGGGCGCGGTGTTGCCTGCGTTCAGGGTATCGGCGATGTCGGCATAGTAGGTGCCGTCTGCCTTTGCACCCTTGAAGGGCAACAGGCTGCTTTTCAGCGCCGTTGCGGGCTGCAGAGCGCTGGTGCCTGCAACGGTGGAAAGCACACGCATCACCTTGAGCGCATCTTCCAGCTTCTGGGGGTTCTGTTTCAGCTTTTTATTCAGACCGTAGAAGCGGTTCACATTCAGCACAAAAACGTTCTGGGTGCCGTCCTCGGAAAGATAGGGCATCAGGCCGAATTTATCGGCGTTGCCGTCTGCCTCCACAATGCCGTTGGTGTTTCCGATCAAAAACAGGGTATTCCCCTCGGCCATCCTCTGCAGGGTCACATTGTCGTCAAGAGCATCGCCGGAGTCGTTCAGCATCCCGATGTCCTTCCACTTTTTGACATACGCCATTGCCTGCATCATGCCGGGGGTGTTGCTGACGTTTGCCTTGCCGGAAAGATAATCCTTCTGCCACAGTCTGCCGTCCAGTGTGCCAAGGAAATCGGCATCTGCAATGTTGCACAGATACTGGAAACCGTAGCCCGGGTACTGGATCTGCGGCAGGCAGAGATCGACCCCGGCTTCCTTGGCTTTTGCAGCCAGCACTTCCAGCTCAGCGAAAGAATTGGGCAGCTCCCAGCCGTGTTCTCGCAGCAGGGTCTTGTTGTAGGTGATGCCGTAGCAGTTGTAAACCGAGGGCAGCAGATAGATGGCACCGTTGTCGAACACGTCCTGCAGACGGGACTCCACATAGTTATCCGTAAAATCGTAGCCGGAAAGGTCCAGCAGTTTGTCGGAGACCAGATCGATCTGGGGGTCGTAGTAGGTCAAGGTGCAGACGTCCGGCAGGTCGCCTGCCGCAAACATATTCTGCAAGCAGGTGGTGGTGTTATCGCCGCTGTATGGCACGACCTCGATGTTCACTTCCGGGTAAACGCTGTGCACCTGCTCAATAAAGGCTTCTATCTCCTTATAAGGTGCCATAAAGGTGACGGCTTCGTGCGCATCTGCTGTTTTGCTTTCAGCCTTGCCGCCGCAGGCGGTCAGCGCTGCCGTGGCAGCTGCAACGCTGCAAGCCTGCAAAAAGGAGCGGCGGGAGATCTTTTTTATCATATAAATATACTTTCCTCACATTTTCGGAAGGCAGTACTGCGCAAGTGCAGGAGCGCAGTGCTACCTTAGCGATTCTTACACACCCCACAGGAACCCCTACGCTCGCGGCCTGTCCGCACGGGGCATACGCCGATTTTCCCATAAAATAACAATCATATTGTATCATTGTAACAAAAGTGTTTCAAGCTGTTTTTTGAAGGATTTTGCATGGAAAAGGGCGAACAACCGCGTGCTTTGCAGCTGCACGGCATAAAAATACCCCTGACACCAGGGAAGGATATCAGGGGGTATGGTATTCCGGGCACGCTGTTTTATTGCAGGGGCTCTTTTGCGCGCAGACGCCGAAAGGTGTCCTCTTTTACAAGCTCGATGACCACCGCTGTCAGGGGGATAAAGAAGATAATGCCGATGATGCCAAAAAGCTTTCCGCCGATCATGGCGGCAATAAGGGTGTATAGCGGCGAAAGCCCCACGGATTTGCCCACCACACGGGGATAAATGAACTGGTTTTCAACAAACTGCACGGCAAGGTACACGATCAGGCAGCGCACCGCCAGCACAGGGTCTACCAACAGCACAAGGAACACACTGACCACGCAGGAGATCAGTGCACCCACATAGGGGATGATGGCGCAGATGGCGGTGAGCACGCCCACCAGACTGCCGTAGGGGATCTTGAAAACGGAAAATGCAAGAGCCATCAGAACGCCAAGGATCACTGCCTCGCTGCATTGTCCCGTTAAAAAGTTTGCAAAGGACTGCCGGAACAGCCGGCAGAACTTCAGCACCCCGGCGGCGTGGGCAGGCTTCAGGTAGGCGCACACCAGCGTGCGGGCTTGGTGGCCGAGGCTCTCCGTACTAAGGGACATATAGACGGAGATGATCAGCGCAAACGAGGCGGTGATCGCGATATTCACCGTGGCAGAGACAGCCCCTACCGCATTGACCAGCACCGTGTCGATGCTTGCGGTGACCTTGTGCAGCAGCTGCTCCCAGTTGATGCCCTCCAGCCAGTTCATCAGCCAGCCCATGTCAGCATCCTGTGCGTTGAGATAGGCAGTCCAGCGGGGAATATTGGCCTCGATCTGCACATACAGGCTGTGGAAGGACTGCACCAGCTCCGGAATCAGCAAAGTCAGCGCCAATACCAGCACCAGCACAACGCCCAGCAGGGTGATGAAAAAGCTGAGAAGGTGGATGGCTTTCGCCGAGGGCTGCTTTTTGGCCTTGCCGAACAGGCGGTTCAGCCGCTTTTCCAGACCGGTCATGGGCACGTTGATAAAAAGCGCCAGAATGCCGCCCGCCAGAATGGGCAGTACCAGATCTATCAGCTTTGCGGCAAAGGCCAGAACGTCAGAAAGCCGCAGCAGCGCTACAAAAAGCGTTACCCCTACCACGGTAACGAGCAGAGATTGTTTTGTTTTTGGTTCCATGAAAAAGTTCCTTTCCCGGAAGATTGTGGCAGCAGGCAGCAAAAAGACCGCCCGCCGGCTCTTTTTGGTATTGTAATCGGAAGAAAAGGGCTTGTCAAGACGAGAGAAAGGGAAACGGGACGTTATAAAAGCAGTTTGCGAGAATGCAAGCGGGAGCTTTTCAGTAGGGAAAAAGCGTGGTATACTTGGCCAGAGCAAATTTAAAAAATTGAGAGAAACACAGCTCGGAGGAAAATAGATCATGTCGAAAGATGAATATCTGATCACAGATGCGCCGCTGAAAGCGCTGACGGTTTTTGCAATGCCAATGATCCTAGGCAGCTTTTTTCAGCAGGTCTATAACATGGCAGATTCCATCATAGTCGGCCAGTTTGTCGGCTCCTCGGCACTGGCGGCTGTCGGTGCCTGTGCTGCGCTGACCAATGTTTTTATCTGTGTGGCGCTGGGTGCCGGTGTGGGTGCCGGTGTGCTGGTAAGCCGCTATTTTGGCGCTAAAAACTATGGCAAAATGAAAACCATCGTGTCAACGTCCCTGCTCAGCTTTCTGGTTTTGAGCGTTGTCCTTGGCGTTTTTGGCTTTAGCTTTTCCCGTGCTATGATGAGCGGCTTGCAGACCCCCGCCGACATTCTGGAGGATGCGGTGCTGTATCTGCGGGTCTATTTTGTGGGCTTCCCGTTTTTGTTCATGTACAACATTCTTTCCACCATGTTTACCTCCATTGGGGAGTCCAGGATCCCGCTGGGGTTGCTGATCTTTTCCTCCATCCTGAATATTTTTATGGATCTCTGGATGGTGGCGGGGCTTGGCTTGGGCGTGTTTGGCGCAGCCCTTGCCACGTTGATCGCACAGGGCATTTCTGCGGTGTTTTCGTTTTTGATCTTCCTGCACCGGATGCGGCAGTATAAAAGCCCCTTTAAAAGGTTCGACCGGCAGGAGCTGTATTCCATGCTCCGCATTGCGGTGCCGTCGGTCTTGCAGCAGTCTACCGTGTCCATCGGCATGATGATCGTGCAGGCGGTGGTAAACCCCTTCGGCACACAGGCGCTTGCCGGATATGCAGCAACGATGCGGGTAGAAAATGTTTTCTCGCTGATCTTTGTCTCCATCGGCAATGCAGTCTCGCCCTATATCTCCCAGAATCTTGGTGCAAAGAAGATCGACCGCCTCAAAAAAGGCTACCACGCTGCACTGGTGCTGGACCTGTGCTTTGCGGTCATTGCCTTTGCGGTCATTGAAACCCTGCACACCCAGATCTCCTCGCTGTTTCTGGGCAAGGACGGAACGGCGCTGGCCTATCAGGTGTCCGGTGATTATATGCGGTGGCTGGGTTACTTCTTCATCTTCATGGGCATCAAGATGGCGACCGATGGCGTGCTGCGCGGGCTTGGCATCATGCGCCCGTTCCTCATTGCAAATATGGTAAACCTTGCCATTCGCCTGTCCGTTGCCCTGCTCTGTGCACCGCGCTTTGGCATTGCCTTTGTCTGGCTTGCCGTCCCGGCAGGGTGGCTGGCAAACTTCCTGGTCTCCTATGCGGCGCTCAGAAGATCGTGGCCGACGGAAAATGCAGCGGCACCTCAATGATTTTGTGCAGCGCGAACGGGTGGTGGCCTGCTGGGAAAAGTTCAAGGGGCTTTTCCGTCTGGTGGAGCATTCCTGAGGGACACTGCACTGCGGCGTAAAAAAGCAAAGGGCTGCTGCACAGGGAGATAGCTGTGCAGCAGCCCCTTTTTCAGCGCCCGCCCCGGCTTGTTACAGTGGTTTACTTTTGGCAGCGGAAATGCTATGATACACCTTAGAAAAAAAGCAAGGAGGAGCTACGATGGGCATTGCAGGGAACGAATGGGGTTTTCAGGTGGGCACACTGCCTAAAGGTGCGCGGGATAAGATCAGCGATGTGCCGGGGGTGACGGTAGGGCACTGCACCTTGGCAGACGGCGTGGTGCAGACGGGCGTAACGGCGCTGCTGCCGCACCAAGGGGATATTTTCCACGAAAAAGTGCTGGCGGCCAGCTATGTCATCAACGGCTTTGGTAAGACCACCGGCCTTGTGCAGATCGACGAGCTGGGCACGCTGGAAACGCCCATCCTGTTTACCAACACTCTCAGCGTGGGCACGGCGCAGAACGCGCTGGTAAAGTATATGCTGGAGAAAAACCCCGACATCTGCGAGACCACCGGCAGCGTGAACCCGGTGGTCTGCGAGTGCAACGACTGCGGCCTGAACGATATCCGGGGGCTTCATGTGACCGAGCAGCACGTCTTTGCCGCGTTGGCGGACTGCAAGGCAGACTTTGCCGAGGGTGCCGTAGGCGCCGGGCGGGGGATGCGCTGCCACGGGTTGAAAGGCGGCATCGGCTCCGCCTCCCGGGTGGTGGAACTGGACGGAAAACCCTACACCATGGGTGCGCTGGTGCTCTCCAATCACGCGCTGTTCGATGACCTCATCGTGGCGGGCACGCCCATCCATACGCTCCTGAGCGACAGCATCCCGCCCCACGAGGATAAGGGCTCTATCATCACGGTGCTGGCTACGGATATCCCCCTGAGCGAGCGGCAGCTGCGGCGGCTGTGCCGCCGGGCGCTGGTGGGGCTTTCCCGCACAGGTTCCTACTGCGGCAACGGCAGCGGCGAGATCGTCATCGCCTTCACCACCGCCAACCGGGTGCCGCACTATTCGGAGAAAGCCCTGCTGCCCATGACCCTGCTCCACGATGATGCCATCAACCCCTTGTTCCGGGCGGTGGCAGAGTGCGTGGAGGAAAGCGTTCTCAGCAGTCTGCTCCACGCCGAGACCGTTACCGGCAATCACGGCCAAACCTTCCGCAGCCTGACGGAACTTCTAAAAAACCGCGCCTGAAGCGCCGCAATACAGAAAAAAGCCCTGCATCCGGTGCAGGGCTTTTGCTTTACTTAATAGCGGCGGTGGATCTTTTTGGTAGGCTTGCGGCGGTTCCAGTTGGAGCACAGCAGCCACAGCCCATAGATCAGGGCGGCGATCAGGCTGAGCACCAGCACCACCTTCAGGTACAGGCTGGTCAGGAACTCCTTCACCTTGTCCACCCCGAACAGCAGCGGGTTGCGGGCTACGTCCTGCCCGGCGATCAGATCCACCACGCCGATGGTCTCGCCTGCCAGCTTCAGCTCCACCGTGCCCACTACATCGCCCTGCTGGATGGGCGCGCAGACGTAGTCTGGCAGATGGAAGTATTTCTGGGTGACGGTGCCGTCGCTGGTGGAGGGCAGCAGGGTCATCATGCTGTCGTTGGGGTACAGCTGCAAGGTGTCGGTGTCGGAGGAATATCGGACCGGGATCTCCGCAATGGTCAAATCAGTGTCCAGCGCAGCCTGAATGGAAAAGCTGTCGAATACCCAGTCCATCAGTTTGACCGTCTCGAACAGGGCGGGGCGGCGGTTGGCGTAGCCAAGGGTATCGCAGCTGTCAGGGCTGTCCATCACGCAGAAGATATAGGTGGCACCGTCCTTGTTACCCCACGAAACATAGCTCTGGGTGCCGGTATCGTTTTTAAAGGCGGTCACATTGCACATGCCGCCCTGCATGGCGCTGCGGTAGTAGCTGCCGCCGCTGGCTTTGCTCAGCGCGGCATTCTGGCTGACCAGCACCGAGGAAGAGCGGTGCTTCTCCTTGGCGGGCATGGTAAAGCTGGGCGCACCGGACACCTCCACAAAGGCGTCAAAGCTCATCAGGTAGCGCAGGATTAGGTACATATCCACCGCGCAGGTGGTGTTGCCGCTGTCGATGCCGCAGGCGTCCGTCCAGCTGCTGGCGGTGGTGCCGATGCGCTGGGACAGGGTGTTCATCTGCGCCACCCAGCCGTCCAGATCTCCGCCGGAAAGGGTGTACGCCACACCCATGGCTGCCTCGTTGGCATTGCGGGTAAGCATGGCGTACATGGCTTCCCGGTAGGTAAAAGTCTCGTTGGAGCGCATATCTGCGTTATTGGTGTTATAAACGTAGTCCGAGATGGCAAAGGGCATCTGGAAGGTGCTGTCCAGCTGGTCGGCGTAGTTGGTCAGCAGCACGGCAAGGGTCATATATTTGGTCAGACCGCCGGCAGACACCTGCTTTGTGCTGTCCTTATCATAGACGATAATGTTGGTATCCGTGTTCACGATATAGGCGCTTGCAGCCTGCACCTGATACACCGGGCTGGGGTCGAACATGGCCCCGGCGGGCAGCACAAGGCAGCTGAGCAGAAATACAAGCGAAAGAACCAGTGCAAAAATACGTTTCATGTGGACAATTCCTTTAAAAAGCGATAAAATATACGAGATACGGCTGCGCTGTGCGGCGCGCCGGAAGATCAATTTTGCAGCAAGCGTGCTGTGTTCTATAATAATAACAGGTTTGCCGGGGTGTTACAAGAGCCTTGCGGTGTTTTACACCGTTCTTTCGCTCCGGCAGGGAGGGCAGGAATGGTATATCTTACAGGGGACACCCACGGTGATATCCAGCGCTTCAAGCAGGGCAAACTGCGTTGGCTTGGCAAGAAGGACACCGTGGTGGTGCTGGGGGATTTTGGCTTTGTATGGGACGGCAGCGCCGCAGAGCGCAAGCGGCTGGACTGGCTGCGCAAGCGCCCCTACACGATTCTGTTTCTGGACGGCAGCCACGAAAATTACGACCTGCTGGCACAGTACCCGGAGACCGAACTGTTCGGCGGCAGGGTACAGAGCCTTGGCGGCAACGTGTACCATGTGTGCCGGGGCAGCGTGCTGGAGCTGGAGGGCAAGACTTATCTCTGCTTCGGCGGTGCGGAAAGTCAGGATAAGGACGACCGGGAGCCGGGCGTGAACTGGTGGAAGCAGGAGATGCCCAGTGACGAGGAGTACGACACCTGCCGCCGCAACTTAGAGGCAGTAGACTACAAGGTAGATTATGTGCTGACCCACGATGCACCAAGCAGATTTTTGGATTTTACCGCCCTTGCCCTTGGCGAAAGCAACCGTCTGCACCTGTTTCTGGACGAAATCTTGCTCAAGCTGACCTACGAAAAATGGTTTTTCGGCTGCTACCACAAGGATGTGCAGCTTTCCACCAAGAGCCGGTGTGTGTTCTGTGATGTGATCCCCATGGGCGAGCGGCGCACCGGGCTGTTCCACCGATAGGAGGCAAAATGCAGGTCACGGTAAAACTTGCCACTCGGGAGGGGGCGGCGCACGTCAGCGGCATTCTGGCGGGCTTTACCCTGCTGGCAAAGCGCGGGGAGCTGACATTGCGGGTGCAGGACGAGCGGCAGGGCAGTCCCCTTGCCCGGGAAGCGCTGCTGGAAACCGAGATCGACGGCCGCACGGTGGTGTTTGACCTGATGGACGGCTACTTCTACAACGACCCGGCGGTGGTGCTGGCGCTGTTCCAACGGGCAGATGTGGTGTTCAAACGCAGTTTTTCAGCCGAGAAGAACCGGCAGTTCCCGGGCGATATCTCCGCAAAACTGCGGCCATTGGGACTGAACTACTACGTTACCTGTCCGGGCTCGCCGCTGGAAGCGGAGCGCAGCGCAAAGAGCCGCCTGAAGCAGTGGTCACTTTCCACCCGCTGCTACCCGCAGGACTTTGAAGCCCGGCTGACCCGGGTGCGCAAAAAGCCGCGCATCCTCTTCCTGACCCGTCTGTGGGACCCGGAGGAACCGGCGGTGCAGCAATACCCGGACTTACAGGCAGAGTGGCGGCAGGTGAACGCAGACCGCATCGAGCTGCTGCACCGGCTGCAAAGTGCTTTCCCGGCGCAGTTCATCGGCGGCGTGTCGGACAACGCCTGCGCCCGGCGGCAGTGCCCGGAACTGATCGTGCCGGATAAACTGACCGGCAAGCGCGCCTATCTGCACCGGATGCAGCACACGGAAATTTGTGTGGCTTCTACCGGACTGCACGGCTCTACCGGCTGGAAGCTGGCCGAGTATGTGGCGGCGGGGCGCGCTATTGTCACCGAGCCGCTGCGGTACACCCTGCCGGGCGGCTTTGAAGAGGGTAAAAACTATAAAACATATACGTCCCCGGCAGAGTGTGAGGAGCAGCTGCGGCAGCTGCTGGCAGACCCGGCGGCGATCTTAGCCATGGCAAAGCACAATGCGGCGTACTATCAAGCGTGGCTGCGGCCGGAGCAGCAGGTGCGGCAGGCTTTGCGGCAGCTGGAAACAGGGGAAATGTAAGGGGGAAAACGGGGTATGGAAGAGCAGAAACGGCATAGCGGCTTTGAGACGATGCGCATTCTCAGTATGGTGATGATCGTTCTGATGCACGGCATTGGGCACGGCGGGCTGGGCAGTGCGGCACCACAGGGGTCGGCGGCATTCTGGATCTACTGGCTGCTGTTTGTTCTGGCGCGTGTGTCCACCAACTGCTTTGTAATGCTTTCCGGCTATTATCTGTCGGAGCGCAAGGGGGCTGTCCGCGCCGGGCGACTGTTCCGCATCGGGGCACAGGTGTGGTTTTACTCCATGCTTACCTTCTGCATTGCAGTCAAGGCGGGGGCAGTCCCGCTTTCGGCGGTCAAACTGCTCCGGGCGCTTTTGCCCCTTACCTCCAACGGCTACTGGTTCGCCTCGGCCTATTTTTTACTGTACCTCTCGGTGCCGGTGCTGAACGTGGTGGTGCAAAGCCTGAATAGGCGGCAGTACAAAACCCTGCTGCTGGTGGCGCTGCTGCTGCAAAGCGTGTGGGGCACGCTGTTCTACTGGGCAACGGATGTGACCTTTGTGAATAACGGGTACAGCCTTATTTGGTTCTACACCCTGTATTTTATGGCCGCTTATTTCCGCAAATACCGGGTGACCGTGCCCAGCGGGCTGTGCCTAGTGGCGTATCTGGCGGCTTCGGCGGCGGGGCTGTTCAACCGGATGCTGGCGCTGCGGGTGGAAAACGCCCTGCACCTGAACGGTTTTGTGAATACCGTCAACGGCTATCAGGCACTGGCTACGGTCATTGCCTCGGCAGCAATGTTTTTGCTGTTTCAGAATATCCGTATCCGCTCGGACTACTGGCGGCGCTGGGTCTTTCGGCTGGCACCGCTGTCCTTCGGGGTGTATCTACTGCACGACAGCGATTTTACCCGGGCGCTGCTGTGGCAGCTGGTGGATCTGCCCCGGTTTGGCGGGGCGCTGCCGCCCTCGCTGGCGTACCTGACCGGTGCGGTGCTGCTGGTTGCCGTTGCGGGCTACGCGGTGGATGCCGTGTATCAGCGGCTCTACCGCCTGCTGCACCTGCCCGCACTGGAAACAAAGCTGGATGCCCTGACCGCCCGCATCCTGCAAAACATTGTTGGGAGCAAGGAAACGTAAAGAAAAGCGCTGTCGCACGAGTTTTTTGTGCGACAGCGCTTTTTTAGTTCATCGGCCCGGCCTTGTCGAACATCTGCTGCACCTGCGCGGCCAGCAAAGCGTGTGCAGGGCTTTCCAGCAGCGGGTCGGCGGCAAGCAATGCGGCGGCTTCGCTCTGAGCGGCGTGCAGGGTGCGGGTGTCATTCATCAGGTCGGCGATCTGTAAGGTGGGCAGACCGTGCTGACGGCTGCCGAAAAAGTCGCCGGGGCCGCGGGTCTCCAAGTCGTACTGCGCCACGGCAAAGCCGTCGGTGGTGGAGCAGAGGAATTTCAGCCGCTTCTGCACGGCCTCGCTGGTGTTGTCGCTGACAAGGAAGCACCAGCTCTCGGCAGCGCCGCGTCCTACCCGCCCGCGCAGCTGGTGCAGGGCGCTCAGGCCGTAGCGCTCGGCGTTTTCAATCACCATCACGCTGGCGTTGGGCACGTCCACGCCCACCTCGATGACGGTGGTGGACACCAGTGCGTCCAACCGCCCGGCCTTGAAATCCTCCATGACGGCGGCTTTTTCCTTGGGTTTCAGCTTGCCGTGCATCAGCCCCACCCGGCGGTCGGGCAGCAGCGTCTTGGCAATGTCCTCGTAGTAGGTCTTGACGGCGTTCAGCCCGCCGTCCGGCACATCCTCGATGGCGGGGCAGACCAGATACACCTGCCGCCCTTTGTCGATCTCGCTGTCCAGAAAGCGGTACAGGTCTCGCCGCCGTTTGCCGGTGATGCACCGGGTCTTGACCGGGGTGCGCCCGGGGGGCAGCTCGTCCAGAATGGAGATATCCAAGTCGCCGTAGATCAGCAGCCCCAGCGTGCGGGGGATAGGGGTGGCGCTCATGACCAGCAGGTGCGGGTTCGCGGCCTTTTCGGCCAATGCGCCGCGCTGACGCACCCCAAAGCGGTGCTGCTCGTCGATGACCGCCAGACCCAGCCGGGCAAACTCCACCCCTTCGCTCATCAGGGCGTGGGTGCCCACCACAAGGTCGGCTTCGTCCTTGCGGATGGCAGCCAGCGTGGTGCGGCGGGCGGCGGCCTTCATGCCGCCGGTCAGCAGGGCCACCCGCATCCCGAAGGGGGCAAGCAGCCGGTTGAGCCCCTCGGCGTGCTGCGCGGCCAGAATTTCGGTAGGCGCCAGCAGCGCGGCCTGATACCCCGCCCGGATGCACGCCCAGATGGCGGCAGCAGCTACCAGCGTTTTGCCGCTGCCCACATCGCCCTGCAACAGGCGGTTCATGGCGGTTTCGCCCGCCATATCGTTTAAAATCTCCTCCACTGCACGGCGCTGCGCCCCGGTGGGGGCAAAGGGCAGACTCTGCCAGAAAGGGGATGCATCGGCGCGGCGCATGGGTGCCCCGGTGACGGCTGCGCCCCGGCTGCGCATCCGCCCGATGCCCAATTGCAGCACCAGCAATTCCTCGTAAATGAGCCGCCGCCGCGCCGCTGCAGCCTGCTCCTCGGTGGCAGGGCAGTGGATGGCGCGTACCGCCTCGGCCTTGGGGAGCAGACGGTATTTTTGCAGCATCTCCGGGGGCAGCGGATCGGGCAGCAGCTCCGCGTGGGGCAAAAGCTGCCGGATGCAGCGGGAGATGGCGCTGCTGGACAGTCCCTCGGTCTGGGGGTAAACGGCCTCAAAGGGCGCGGCCTGGATCTGCTCGGCGGTGCGCACCTGCGGGTTGACCATCTGGCGGCGCAGCATCCCGCCGGTCACGATGCCCTGAAAATAGTATTCCTGCCCCAGCTGCAATTTCTGGGAGGCGTAGGGGTTGTTGAACCATGTGATCTCCAGACTGGCTACATCGTCCCCGGCGGTGATGCGCTCCATCCGCCGCCCGCCCGGCAGAATGCGCCCGCCGGGCTTTGCAAACACCTCGGCCTTTACCACGCATTCAGTGTCGGCAGGGGCCTCCGCAATGGAGTAGGGCTTGGAAAAGTCGATGTACCGCCGGGGATAGTGGCACAGCAGATCTGCCAACGTCACGATGCCCAGTTTTTCGAACCGCTCTGCGGTCTTGGGCCCCACCCCTTTCAGGTAGCGCACCGGGGTGTCCGGCGTTAAGGTAGTGCGGTTTTCGGTGGGCATGGCGTTTCAACTCCCTTCCAAGCGTAGTATAGCCATTGTAACACGGACGGGGAACAGATGCAAATATTTTGCCCTTGTGCGGCAGCTGTGGTATACTGACATTACAAAAAGGGAGGAGAGATACTGTGGAGATACGCAACGCAACTATGGACGATTTACAGGCCATTGCCGCCGTGGAGGCGGCCTGTTTTCCGGCAGCGGAGGCTGCCACAGCGGAAGAATTTGCCGGACGGCTGGCACACTATGCGGAGCATTTCTGGCTGCTGTTTGAGCAGGGGGAGCTGGTGGCCTTTGTGGACGGCTTTTGTATCGATATGCCCGACCTGACCGATGAGATGTACGCGGATGCCGCCCTGCATGATGAAAATGGCGCATGGCAGATGATCTTTGGGGTGAACACCCTCCCGCGCTGCCGCTGCCGGGGCTATGCCGGGCTGCTGCTGCAAAGAGCCATTGCAGATGCCCGCGCACAGGGGCGCAAGGGGCTGGTGCTGACCTGCAAGGAGAAGCTTTTGCACTATTACGCAAAGTTTGGCTTTGTGAACGAGGGCGTTTCCGGCTCTACTCACGGCGGGGTGGTGTGGTATCAGATGCGGCTGCGGTTCTGAGGTAGCGCTACTTTTATTATAGCAATGCCGGAGCGTCTGCGGACGCTCCGGCATTGCATTTTCACGGGAGGAAGCTCCCCCGGCAGGGGACAGTGCAAAACAAAAAATCCCGGAAGCCGAAGCTTCCGGGAATCTTTTGGAGGTGACGACCAGATTTGAACTGGTGGATGAGGGTTTTGCAGACCCTTGCCTTACCACTTGGCCACGTCACCATATTGGAGTGAATATTTCCACTCCATTTGGAGCGGCCGACGAGGCTCGAACTCGCTACCTCCACCTTGGCAAGGTGGCGCT